>Ga0307990_1000056_pt1 | contig 102489 bp, 90 predicted proteins | sample EllFjometagen129_FD_203168 | JGI IMG/M metagenome (GOLD analysis project Ga0307990, IMG submission 203168) | Marine microbial communities from Ellis Fjord, Antarctic Ocean - #129 | ecosystem: Environmental > Aquatic > Marine > Unclassified | place: Southern Ocean | collected 2014-10-08 | reverse complement strand
AGGAACGCCGTGCAATGGCCATCGCCAAGGAACAGGAAATGAGCGCGCTGGTGCAGGAGCGTCGCGCCGCCGTTGTAGAGGCGGAGGCGGAGATTCCCCGCGCAATCGCCGATTCGTTCCGTAGCGGTCACTTGGGGATCATGGACTACTACCGGATGAAGAACATCCAAGCCGACACCCAGATGCGCGAGGGGCTCTCCAAAGGAGGGGAAAAGAGAGCTAAGGGGAAGGAAGAGTGATGGAAACCACGTCCCCAGTATTGGGCCTGATCAAGGAAATTCTGCGCGAGGACGCACGTGCCGCGATCGTCCTCGCGGAGATCCTCGGACCGCCGCCGGGGCTTAGCAGCGTTCCACCTAGGCTCTGGGAGAAGTAGGTTTCCCTTTAAGCATTGGGATTTTTCCACCCAGAGGAGTAGGTCTGCTGCCCTGAAGTGCGCAACTGGCTAACCAGTCCGCTCACGGTTGCGTTAGCGAAGAGAGGTACGTAATGGAAGATGCTTGTCATTGTTTTCACTGCGAAAGGTTGACAAAGAGCCACATATCTGTATAATCATCTTATGGAGGTGATGGAGGATGAAGCGATATGTGATGACGGGGTTGGTGATTGTGAGTCTGTTGGGCCTCCTTTCTCTGGGAGGATATGCGAGCTGCTCCTGCGGCACAACATGTGGTGGGGGAGATTGTTACTACACGGGCCACGGCGGTTGTTGGCAAGAGTTGGACCATCGATGTTGGAATCAGGTATGTGGCCCTTATGATCTAGAAGCAGTGGCCTGTCAATATCAGTGCACATGGAACAACTTTCACTGTGACCAGGTATGGCCCGCACCCGACTACGACTGCGAAATAATGACCTCGTACGATGAGTTCTGCTTAACTCACTGAGCATGGAGGTAGGGCTATGCGAAAGATCATTGTGTTCCTACTAGTTCTTGCGGTATCGGCGGTGGTGGCGAGCGCCGAGTGCGATAACTGTAGCGGTTTAGAGGCGTGGTTCGCCCAGCCCCCGTTCGAAGAGTACCAAACGATGTTCTGCCCTTATACATTTGGGCTTCAGATTGGCGCGGCCGCTCCTCCCATAGCGGGGATCGACTTTCAAGCGGCGAACACGGTCCTCGTGGTCATCAATAACTCGTGTGATTCAGAGTACTGGCCGCTGATCGGCGAGTGGAGCAGCATCCCAGAATGCCAAGTGGTGGTGGTCGCATCTAGTATGGGCTCATCAGGGTCGCAAGAGCTTCGTACGGCCGTCGGAGAAGGGGTCGAGATCATCAAGAACCCGCTCGCGGCGATCGTCTGCGCATTGTACCAGGTCGGCGAGCGTGCCTCACCGGTCACCTTTCTCGTGAACCGAGAAGGGACGATTGTCTACCGCCGCCGCGCGTTCCCCAACTACGCCGTGCCCGAGCTTGAGCGGATCGTCCACTGTTTCGCCGAGCACGGGGCCCCACCGGACGATGCCCTACTCCAGCAGGTCCTCTGGTACGGGGATCAAGTTCGCTGGCCGTCCTTCCCCCTGTACACCCCTGATGGCGAGGAGGTATCCCTTGAACCGGGGGTCCCGCGCGTGATCTACTTCGGCTGGACTGAGGGGAATAGTGCCTGTGTGTTTCGCGAGTTGAGCGCTTTGCAGAGCGAGTTTCCGCGGGTTGAGTTCATCTGGCTCCGCGACTACTTCTCCATAGCCGCGAAGACCTCGATATGGGAGTACGGCCGGAGGATCGGCTTGGATAAGGTCCACCCCGAGTTCTTCGCCATCCCCCTCGAGGATTACCTCGCCCGGCCCGGCGTCCGGAATTGGGCCGAAAAACGCGAGGAACTGAGGACACTCTCTTCCTCACCCGACTTTGGGTGGCGGATCCTCCTCGATGAAGACTATCGGCTGATCACTTCTTGGAACCTGTACGGCATGCGGACGGTGATGATCATCGACGCCGACGGGACGGTAGTATTCCCGTGCACCTTATACCCGATCAACCTGGTGACGGGAGAGCCGGTCTGCCACCCGCAGGCGAAGGAGGAGCTGGCGCGCATCCTGAGGGAGATCTCAGAGCGGTGAACCGTTCTCCTTCCGGACGGGGGTTGATCCTCATCGCGGTGGCCTTGGCCACCGCGGTCCTTTGGATCTCCCTCGGCGTTCGCGAAGGGCTGGAGGCGGAGATCCGCGCCCTGGCAGACCGGATTGGAGCAAATCTGTTCTACGTCCATGCCGAAGGAGACTTTGGAGAAGATGATCTCGCCCGGCTGGCCAACCTAGCGGAGGTCGCCGGCGTAGCAGGGGAGGGAACCTACTCCACCGGTTACTTTCCCGGCCAGACCTACAACATCACGCGGCTTGAGGTAAGCTCAAACTACCTCAACGCATTTCAGCTCCCACTTGCCGCTGGGAGGTCGTTCACACCGCAAGACAAGGCCGTGGTCATCCTCGGATGGGAGGTGAAGGAGGCCATATTCGGCGAGGCAAACCCGGTGGGCCAGACGCTTGACGGGGCAGAAATCATCGGCGTCCTTGCCCAGATCCCCAGCGACGATGAGCTTCGACGTCGGTTGAACAATTGGGTGCTCGTTCCAGCGGGATCGGGACCGAAATCGTTCGCCCAAGCTGGATCGAGCGAACGGCCCTACGGAGCGCTCCTCGTTCGAGCGCGGGGTGACACAAGACGTGCTCAGAGCGCGGTCATGCGTGCGCTTCCCGGAGCGACCACCACGCCGATCTCGAAGCGATACCAGATGTACTTCCACACCGAGCGCACGACAAACCGTCTCCTGGTCATAAGTTCACTCGTGATGCTCGTTCTCGCCGGAACCGTGGTGGCCGGACTCCTTTCCCTGTCGGTCATGAATCGTAGCTGGGAGATCGGGGTCCGCCGCACGGTGGGAGCGACCACGCAGGATATCTTGCGACTGTTCCTGGTGGAGGGGGTATGGTTGGCGGGCGCAGGCGGGATTGCTGGAATCTGTTTGGGTGAACTTGTGCTCTTCCTAGCCCCCTCTATCGGGGACTCAGCAAGTATAGGAGCGGTTCACGCCCTTGTCCTTCCGCTCACACTCACGGTGGGACTCCTCGCGAGTCTCCACCCGAGCTGGCAGGCGGCCCGTATAAGCCCAGCGCGCGCGTTGTCGTTGCGAACGCTTGAGGGTCGCCGCAGATACGGCATTGGAGGGGGACGATTGATCGCCGCTCTTGCAGTGATCATCGCCAGTAGCGGATTGTTCTTGCTCATCAACCTGGTAGTGAGCTCTCAACAGTCCCTCACAAGCCTGTGGGGATCGATCGACGAACGGACCTTTCTCGTCCAGTCTCCCCGTCAGAGCATCCTCGCCGCCCCTGATCTCTCAGCAAGGGACCTCCCTTCGTTGCAGGTACTTCCAGGAGTGGAAGCGGCGGTGGTTTCCGGTTCCCGCACAGTGCCGATAAAGGGGACCAACTCCCCTGGGACCAGTGTTGAAGGTGTGGGTGAAGGATGGGAAGGGCTCGGCCTGCTTAACATAGAACAGGGACGCGATCTCAGCGCGCCAGAGATCACGGAAGGAGAAAAGGTGGCTCTCGTGGCAAAAGGTCTGGCCAGCACAATGTTCAAAGGGGCTGATCCGATCGGGCAGAGACTGAACATAAGGAACGCCCCCTACACGGTAGTGGGGGTATTCAATGACAATGTAGTCTTAGGGACTCTCAGAGCGCAGGTCATCGTCCCCTACCAGTGTCTAGAGGGGTTGTGGTTCTACCATTGCTTCTTTGTTCATACAGACTCCGAGGCAGAGCCGGGTGAGGTCAGGGCCGCGATCGTGGACCTATTCCAAGGTATCTACCCGGATAAGGCGAAGGTAGAGATCGTCGCGCCAGCGGCACAGGTAGCGGAGTGGCGTCAAACCCTGACAGCTACGGCGAACCGGCTCGGTATTCTGGTGGGGTTGGGCCTCCTCCTCGGAGCGATCGGGGTCTTCAACCTGATTAGCTTTCTCCTCCTGTTGCGCACCCGTGAGCTGGGTATCCGCCGCGCGGCGGGAGCGACGAGAAACCGGATCGTTACCCTGGGGGTGGTGGAGGCACTCAAGATCACAGTGCCGGCTGGTCTTATCGGCCTCAGTCTAGGCCTGGCTGGTACGGGGCCACTGCAGCGTTTCTTGGGGCAACTGCCCTCTCTTTCATGGAACTGGGCATGGATAATCGTCGCCACTGCAATCGGCGTTGGGTTGTTGGCGGGAGGGTGGCCGGCCTGGCGTGTTAGCCGGCTCTCGCCTGCTGAAGCGATGAGAAGGGGAAAGCGATGATCGAACTGCAAAACGTGCACAAGATATACGTCAAGGGACGGGTGAAGGTTCCTGCCCTGCGCGGGGTGAACCTCAACGTGACAGAGCAAGAGTTTTTGGTGGTCCAGGGGCCATCGGGATCCGGCAAGAGCACGTTGCTCAACATAATAGGTCTGTTGGATGAGCCTACCGACGGGAGGTTGCGCCTGTTCGGAGAACCGACTCAGGGTCTCCCCGATCGAGAACGGTCGCGACTGCGCGGTCGCTCGATCGGCTTTGTATTTCAGAGCTTCAATCTGATTTCACACCTGCGGGCCTGGGAGAACGTTGCCCTGCCGCTTTACTACGCCGGCGTAGGGCGTGCGGAACGACACCAGCGAGCGATTACGGCCCTGAAGCAAGTGGGCCTCTCCGAACGCGCTGAACACCTCCCGGCGGAGCTCTCCGGTGGCGAGGAACAGCGTGTGGCCATCGCACGGGCGCTCGTAATCGGCCCCAAGCTCATCCTTGCAGACGAACCGACAGGGAACCTCGATTCCGAGAGCAGCCTGGACGTGATGAAAGAGTTCTCGCACTTGAACAAGGAGGGGGCCACGCTCCTCATCGCCACCCATGATCCCCTTGTCACATCATTTGCAGAGCGAATCCTCGCGTTGCGGGATGGACAGATCGTAGACGAGGTTTCACCGAACAGAGGGGAACCAAGGGCGACCCTCAGGGACGATGTGCCGAGTTGAGATCTCTACACGTCCGGGCGGAGGCGCTTGGTGAAGTAGATGATGTCGTCGTGGCGGGTGTAGCCAAGGTGGTCGAAGATGGCCATCGAGGTCGTATTCCAATCCTCGATCTGGCAGGCGAAGATCTCGATACCCAGCTCAATGCAGGCTTCCTCAACCGCTCGTACAAGCATTGTCGCAATTCCACGTCCTCGATGATCCGGAGAGACCGCCAAACGGTTGATCCAGCCCTTGCGACCATCGTGCGTTCCCAGAATCGCCCCGACGAGCCTTCCGTCCTCCTCAGCGGCGAGGTAGATCGAACAGTCACCATCGATCTGCGTAGCGATCTTCTCGCACGTATCCCGTCCGTTCGGCCTGTACGGAAGCCTTGCCGCTTCCCATAGTGCACACAGCCTGTCGTAGTCATCGATCGTGAGCTTACGGATGTTGAGCATCGCTCACCCCGCGGTGACCGATATTCGCTCCAGCCGCAGGTACGGCAGAGTCAGGCTGAATACGCGCTCCTGCTCACGGGAAACCCCAGAAAGGGTCTTCAACGCATCGAAGGCGTTTCCTGCAATGAGCGTCCCTCTGATCGGCCTTGAGACATGTCCATTCTCGATCAGGTATCCTCCCTTAGCGACGCCGGAAAAGTCGCCGGAGACGGGGTCGGCACGGCCGGAGAAACGTGTTACGAGGACGCCCTTATCGATCTCGGCGATCAGCTCATTCTTGCTTCTGTCACCAGGAAGAATCTCGAAGTTGGATGGGCCGATACCGGGAACAGAACGCGCCGAACCGGCGGCATGACCAGTGTTCTCCATCCCTAGTGCCGTCGCGGTGTACGTGTTGTGCATGAAGGAAGTGAGCCGACCGCCCTCGATCAGGTTCAGGCGCTTATGCGCCACTCCCTCACGATCGAACGACGAAGTCCCCACTCCATTCGCCAAACGCCCGTCATCGACAACGCTGATCAGATCAGATGCAACCGCGTTACCAAGCATATCTTTCCAGCGGCTCATCCCACGCAGCACGTTCTTAGCGTTTGACTGGAAGAGGATCAGTGAGGCAAATAGAGACTGTGCGGCGTTCGGCGACAACATGACCTGACCGTTGAAGCTTTCCCCTTTCTGAGCCCCAAGTGACCCAAGAGCGTTCTCGCAAGCGCGGCGGGTGATCGGTTCGACATCGATTGCATCGGCGCGTCGTGTCGCATCAAACTGGTAATCCATGTTGGAGACTTCCTCACCGTCGCGCGCGGTGGCAAGAGCGTAGTAAACGAACAGGCTCTCCGGCTCCGCCCAAGAGACGCCATTTGAATTGATCAAAGCGCGCGTACCAATGTGCACCGCAAATTCACCATCACCGAGGATGAGGCGCTTGTCGATCGAGCTTGCGATGTCGAGCATCCTCACTGCCTGTTCGATCGCCTGCTCGATTCCGAACCCCTCGGATGCCGGATCGTATATCCCGGATACGTACTTGTTCTCCTCGCGCTGCGGGAGCACGTTGTTCTCGTCTGTTGGCGAGGCTTTTGCCAACGTGACCGCATCGGCACACGTTTCGTCGATGGTCGTCAAATCGTTCGTGGAGGCAAACCCAATTCTCTTCTCGCACATCGCCCGCACTCCGATCATCGTCTCCTTCTGAGCGCGGGAGACTTGCAGATCATTCTTCTCGATCGCGACGGTGATCGTGCGCACCGATTCACCGTACACCTCAACCTCGTCCGCGCCCTTCTGCTTAGTGCGATCAAGCGTGTCTTGGCACAGATCGATCAATTTGCTATTCATTCTTGCCGACCTCCGATTGTCACGATGCAGCGAAGATGCGGTCCACCAGCATCCACCTTGGCCAGTTGGCCCTTGCCGCAGTGCCCAGCGCCAAGCCCCCAAGTGAAGTCATTACCCACAGCATCCACCGACTTCAGTACCTCGAACGCATTCCCAGAGATGGTTACCCCACGCACCATCTTCCCAATCTTTCCATCGACGATTTCGTACGCTTCGCGCACGCCGAACATGAACTCGGCGTTGGAGTCCGCCTGTCCACCGCCACCCAATCCCTGAAGATAGTAGCCGCGCTTCACGCCGGCGATGATCTCCTCCACGGAGGAAATGCCCGGCTCGATGTAGGTGTTTCGCATGCGGATGATCGGCTCATCAGAATACTCGAACGCGCGTGCGTTTCCTGTCGGTTCAACGCCGAAGTAGGCCGCGCTCTCGCGGTTGTGTAGATACGAACGGAGGATGCCGTGATCGATGATCACCGTGCGGCCAGTTCTCACGCCTTCATCATCCACAAGTAGTTCACCGGCAGCGTGAGGCATGTGAGTAGATGGCCCGCTGTCGCACAGCGTTACCAGGTTCGAGCCTACCTGCGTACCAATCTTTCCGCTTGTAATGGCGCCGCCACGGACAAGATCCGCCTCAACGGTGTGCCCGATCGCCTCATGGCTAAGTACGCCTACCAGACCCGGATCGAGGACGACCGTCGCTACCTCGCCAGCGGCGTAGTCCGCTCCCAACTGATCGACAGCAAGCCGCACGGCTTTGTCGGTCATTTCCTCTGGCGTTCGCATGGCGAACAGGTCAGCATACCCGCCGGTTACCCCGGCCGAATCCGTCCCCATCGCACGATCACCATCCTGTTGCGCCACGGCGAGGACACGAAAATCGGGTTTAGAATCGATGATGTGCGCTGCCGCACCGTCCGAAGTGACGATCACCTTCTCGTCCTGCAGCTCGGAGTAGGCAACCGACGATGAGACAATCTTCTTCGCCGCGGAACGCACACGCTCATCGATGCGCATGACAAGCTCCAGTTTCTCGGCGAGCGAATGACCATCGAGCGGATCATCTGTTTGAAAGGCGAACTCTCCCGACGCCAATACCATATGCGGGAGCGGAGCGATCTTATCTCGCTTCGCCACCGCGGAGACACGTGCTGCGCTCTGCGCCTCGCTCACCGCCTGCTCGATCCCCTTCTCTGATATGTCAGTCGTACTGGAGAATCCAAACACGCCATCAATGAGTGCTCGCACTCCGATTCCGGCCAAGCGAAGCGTGGAGGACTCCTCCAATCGCCCGTTGCGCACGGCGATTCGCTTTGAGCAGCGCACATGATACCGAAGCTCCACCCATCCTGACGCACGGGTGGATATCTGTTGCAGTAGTTGTAGCATCGTCCCTCCTTGCCTAACAAACTGAAGCTGCCAATGAGATTCTAGTCTCTCACTCTGCGCCGAGCAACATGAGGATCAATCACCCTCGTGAAATAGGAGAGAAGCTCATCGCGCAGGCTCACTCGATCGACAACGAGAGGACACGTTACCCTTGCCGAACGGTCGCACGCCCTGGTTCACGCGAGTATCCAAAGCTATTCTGAACTTTAGGAGGAAAAGTGCATAGATATCTGACATTGTTACTAGTGGTTTCCTCAGTTCTTGCCATCGGCCTCTGCGTTCAAGGTGGAGTCCCGTTGGCATTCGGGTTTGGTGTTACCGCTCCCGTTGCGCTTCCGATCGACTGGAATGCATCGTTCTCTTCCATCTCAACGGAGTTATTGGCGGATCCGAACCTAACGTTCCTGTTCACCCTAGGAACGTATCCGTCTCACTTCCCGAATCTGTTCCAGGGAAGCGCAGACCTCATCGTCAAGAGCTGGATGGGTCCGATTGCCATCTACGCAGGTGGAGGGCTAGCCTTGCAGTGGAAACCGGTTGGTGGCACGTGGGGGTGGACGCCATACATACATGTCACAGCGGGCACACAGATCTGGTTGATCGATTCCGTGGCGCTTGTCGCGAGCGTGACTTCTTTGGATACGCTCCCGCCCGCATGGACATTCTCCCCAAAAGTCTCACTCGGTCTGCAATTCTCCCTCTCTCCACCCCGCCCACCAACACTCGGTAAGGAGAACTCATTCTACCTGTGGATTGTGGTTGGGTTGCTTGTTGCGGCTATCCTCACGTACTACCCACACAGCTGAAGCGCAGCCATCCGCGATAACTCCGCCTCCAAATCACCCCCGCGAGGGCTTCACATCGTCCTGTTTTTGTGCTATACTGCAAAGTAGAAACTGAGGGATGAGTTGACCAGAGGCGGCCGATGCCGTAGCAGTGGAAATGCATATAGTGCTATTGTGAATGAGATCGGAGGGCCCTCCGGGTCGTCCGATTGTGTTTCGTTGGTCCCTTGACAATGCGAGGGACAAGGTTAGGAGGAAGGGATGAAAAAAACGAAAGAAACAAGTGGGCCGAAGCCAACCATTAATCTTAAGGCACATCTGAGCACAAAGCCTGACAACAAGCGGGACATACATGAGCGTTCATCCCGTTCGGATAACCCTATTCGAACGTATTTCGGCGAGATCAGCCGCGTACCTCTCCTAACAAGAGCCGATGAAGTGGCGCTCTCCAAGCGCATTGAAGTGGGTGATAAGCGCGCAAAGGAAGAACTGGCTGAGGCCAATCTGCGACTCGTAGTGTCAATCGCCAAGAAGTATCGTGGCTGCGGTCTCCCCTTCCTCGATCTGATTCAAGAAGGGAACCTCGGGTTGATGAAGGCGATTGAGAAGTTCGACTATACGAAGGGGTTCAAGTTCTCCACCTACGCCACGTGGTGGATCCGGCAAGCGATCTTGCGAGCGATCACCAACCGATCACGCACGATTCGTGTTCCTACTCATATCAACGAGCTGATCCGCAAGATCTACCAACTGGAACGAAACCACCTCAAGGAGACGGGAGAGATGCCCTCGTCCGAGAACATGGCTATCGAGCTTGAGACAACCGAGGAGAACATCATCAAGGCGAAGAAGACCGCCCAGAGCATGACTTCGCTCGACATGCCGATTGGATACGACGACGACGGTTCCGTCCTCGGCGACTTCATCGCGGATAGGTCTGTCGATTCGCCGGAACGAGAGACATTCGATCACCTCCTGGTGCAAGAACTGGAGCAGGCACTCAATGAGCGGCTGACGGATCGAGAGAAACGAATCCTCGAATTGCGTTACGGGTTAAACGACTACCAGCCGCGCACCCTCGATGAAGTGGGAGTCGAATTCGGCATCAGCCGAGAGCGAGTTCGGCAGATCCAGAAAGAGGCGCTCGCTAAGCTACAAGATTCAGGATTGAAACACCGCTTGGAGTGGTTGAAGCTTCTCTCGGAACACGCGTAGACAATCAGCTTTCAGAGGATTCTCACCTTTCGAGGTGGCTACCTAAGCACCGAGACTCTTCCAAAGGTGCAAGACTCTTTCACCACGAAGAGCACGAAGGGATCAGCGCACTAACCACTTAATCCCGTTCTTAAGTCTGGGTAGTTTGCAGCAGCCTGTCATGTTTACTACATCTCTTCCGAGGAGACACTGAACTACCCCGCCGCGAGCAGACAGGGTAGTTCATCTAATTTCATCCCTCGTGTCCTTCGTGACCTTCGTGGTGAATTCTCTTTGACCCACGGCCTTTCTTAGCAATCGACATCAGCCTAGAAGAGCTGACGGCTGAATGCCGAAGGCTATTCTATCTCCTCTGTGTAGTGACAATCCTTGTTACTGCATACAAGCTTATCCCTTTTCTCTACTAGCACTCCATTATCGCACGCCGGGCAGATCTTGACCGGCTTTTCGCTCACGGCAAAGCGGCAATCGGGATACCTACTGCAACTATAGAACGTCCGCCGCCGCTTGGTAGAGTACTTCTCGACAAGCACCCCCTCCTTGCACACCGGACAGGGAACACCAGTAGAGACCGATGCTGTCTTTCCGCACTCTGGGTTAGTGCACTTATAGTAGCGCCCGTACCTTCCCGACTTGAGTTCCATCGGAGAGCCGCATTCCGGGCAGGGGATCTGGTGCTCGCGTGCCTCTTTCTCCATCTCTTCAAGTCCCTCACGCAAGATAAGCTTCTCGCCCTCAAAGTGATACGGAAACTCCGGGGGAAGGTTCTTCGTGTTCTTGCACTCAGGGTAGTTCGAGCAGCCGAGGAAATGCGATCCCTTCCAGTAGCGAAGTTCCATGGGCACGCCGCACTTATCGCACAGCACGTCCGTTAGGATGTGGAAGCGATGCTCTTTGTTCCCATCATTCTCCTCAAAGGCCTGCAGTCGCTTGGAGAATGGCGCGTAGAACTCATCAAGAACGGCCGTTCGCGTCAGTGATCCCTCTTCGATCCGGTCGAGGTCCTCTTCCATATGCGCGGTGAACTCACTCTCCACGGTTAGGGTGAAGTTCTGCTTCAGAAAATCGATCACCACTTGCCCGAGCAGAGTTGGGTGCAGGCTCCCACCCTCCTTCACCGCATAGCCGCGGTCCTGGATTACGGAGATGATCGAGGCATAGGTGCTCGGTCGCCCGATCCCCTCTTTCTCCAGCAGGTTCACCAACCCTGCCTCGCTGTACCGACGCGGCGGCTCGGTGAACTTCTGGAAGCTCTCGATCTTCTCCAGCAAGAGATCCATCCCCTCGTGCAGACCGCTTGGGAATTCCTTATCCTGCGAGCGCTGATCGGGGAACAACACGAGGAAGCCATCAAACGCAAGCGTGCTCCCGCCAACCTCAAGGGTGTACACATCTGCGGATATCAGTGCCTTGCGCAGTAGATAAACAGCCGGAGTCATCTGCGTCGCCAGGAAACGGTTATAGATCAGGGTGTAGAGCTTGCGCTGATCGGGCGACAGATGAGCACCAATTGATTCTGGCGCGCGCGCTAAATCGGTCGGGCGGATCGCTTCATGCGCGTCCTGCGCCTTCTTCTTGTTCTTGAACTGGCGCAGCTTCTTCTCCAGGTACTTATCGCCGTAGGCTCGCTCGATAATCTCTCGCGCAGCAGAGACTGCCCCATCGGACATGCGCACCGAATCTGTACGCATGTAGGTGATCAATCCGACATTTCCCTCGGGCAGGCTCACCCCTTCGTACAGCTCCTGCGCAATCTTCATCGTGCGCTTCGGAGTGAAGTGCAACGCGGAGGAGGCTGTCTGCTGCAACGAACTTGTGATGAACGGAGGCGATGGCTGGCGGCGACGCTTCTTCTCCTCGAGTGACGCGACGCTGATCTTCGCTGCGTGCAGTGCGTCAATCACCGCTTGCGCCTCACTCTTACTGTGGATGACGAGCTTCTTGCCGCCCTTCTTGGTGAGCTTTGCACTGAACGGTTCCCCGTTTCTCAGCAGCACCTCGATCTCCCAGTACTCCGTGGGGACAAATCGAGCAATATCTCCCTCACGATCACACAGGAAACGGAGCGCGACGGATTGCACACGCCCGGCGGACAGCCCCTCGAATCTGTTCCCTGCAAGCGCCATAGAGAGGATGGGACTCACTTGGTAGCCAACGAGGCGATCAAGAATACGCCGAGTGCGCTGCGCTTCCACACGGTTCATATTAATCTGCGTCGGTGATGAAAGCGCCTCCAGAATAACAGGCTTGGTGATCTCATTAAATATCGGCCGGGAGAATGCGTTATCATCCTTGATGATCCTCTTAAGGATCGTGTACAGGTCGTAGGCAATCGCTTCGCCCTCGCGATCATGGTCAGTCGCCAGGTAGACCATCTCTGCGCCCTTTGCTGCGTCACGCAGTTCCTTCACGAGCTTTGTGCGCTTCGTCTCAAACTTCGGTTCAAATCCGTTCTCTATGTCCACTCCCAGGTCATTCCGCGGCAGATCGCGCACGTGCCCCTGCGACGAGAGGACCTTGTAGGCTTTGCCCAAGTACTGGCCAATCGTCCGCGCCTTGGTCGGTGATTCAACAATAATCAGCTTATGCAATTCTCTAGGCTCCTTTCTTGATTCCGATCATTATACAGATCACGTGCGCAAAATCGAAGGAACAAAGGTATTGCACTCAAGACAATCCTCCAGAAGCAAAATACGAAGCTCTCGATCAATACGCAAGTCAGAAAAATGGCGAAGACCAGCACCCAGCGGATAGAATAGGCGATACGAAAGGAGAGTATCTATGCACCATGTCATCTTTGAAGGTCTGCCGGCAGCAGGAAAGAGCGAAATGCTTGAGCTTCTGGCACGCTTTTATCCGCAGAGCGTGGTCGTTCTGCCGGAGCTGGTCAAGGAGGTTGCTTTGCGAGAGGAGATCGACATCTTCTCGCAACGCGATCGCTTGACAGAAGCGATCATCGCCGACATCCCACGGCGACGCGAACAGATCGAACAGGCGATCGCGAGTGGAAAGCTCTGCCTGGAGGAGTCGCACCTTGGGGTGCACCTGGCCTACGCGTATGCGCTCGGGGACAAAAGCTTCATCGAGGCCTACCCGCAGATCGCATCCGCCCTCCCTCAGCCGGATGCCTATGTCCGCTTGGATATCCCCATCGAGCTATCGCTCCTGCGCCAGGAAGCACGCAATACACCGAGATTCTACATAGATGGACCGCACCTGGAGGCGATGCTCACCGCGCTACAGAAGTGGCACATCGAGCACCTGACAAATCTGACCACAATCGATGCAAACCGTGAACCATCGTCCTTCCTCGCGGAGGTGGAGAACGCACTTCAGCTTGATTACATGAGCGAGAGCGCGTCGCTCGATGACACGTTTAACATCATTCTACTCCTTGGCCGTCCCGCAGCAGGGAAGAGCGAGTTCATCGATTTCATGCACAAGACCCCGATCGCCCAGCGCGCACGGACCTATCATATCGCGCCGTTTGAGGCGCTCGACGACTTTCCTATCCTGTGGGAGAAGTGCGTAGAGGACGATCTGTGGGAATCGATGGGAAAGGGACGCCTCTACTCGAGACGAGCGGAGGGGAATTACGCGATCACTAACAGCGATATGTGGGAGTTCCTCATCCGCAAGCTTAACCAGCAGGTAGGAGAGATCATCTCTCAGCCCATGGCATTGAAGGGGAAGAGCATGATCGTGGAGTTCGCTCGCGGCGGGAAAAGAGGCTACGCAGATGCGCTATCGCAGCTTTCTCCGGAGATCCTGAAGCGCGCGGTGATCCTGTATGTCAGTGTGTCCTTCGAAGAATCGTGGCGCAGAAACGTCGCCCGGTACGACGAGAAGCGAAGAGATGGCCTACTTACCCACTCTGTGCCACGTGCGGAGATGGAGGCGACATACGGAGCAGACGACTGGTTCGATATCGCGCCTGACTCACACGGAACGATCACTGTCCAGGGGATGAACGTCCCCTACGTAACGATGAACAACGAGCCAGAATCGAAGGAGCCAGAGGTCCTCGATCTCCGCTACCGCACAGCACTTGATGCGGTTCAATCCGTATGGAAGAGGGACCAAACTCAATGATGATCATCGTATGCACTACCTGCCTGCGCAGGAATGGCATGTCGGCCTGAATCGCACGGTTATCGCAGTCTGGGAACGTTCTGCGTGGTCCGGAGCATATTCGTCTCAGGACTCACAAGAAGAGGTTGGACAGTCGTCGATGGCTGATCATTGATGGTGGTTTGCACGTTTGACTTGCTCTTTGCCATGAAAAGAGATCTCTCTCTTTCCCTACGTCCATAGCACAAAGGGCCTAATATCATCTCTTCTCTTTCTCAGTGTACATGTTGCGATCTGCAATCTCTATCAGTCGCGCCAGAGAAAAGTCGGTATTCGAGGTCCACGTTGCCCAACCAACATCTATCCCAATCTTAATTCCAGGAACGTTCGCGTCTCCCCATTCGGAGACAACACGACGCAGGCGCTCAGCGAGAACCTCCATCTGCACGCCCGTTTCTGGGAGGATAATGAGGAATTCATCCCCCCCATAGCGGATCACCCAATCGCTCTCGCGAACTTGCCCCTGTACCAGGTGCGCAACATTATGCAGGACTCGATCACCCTCTTGGTGTCCCAACTGGTCGTTCACCCGCTTAAAGTGGGCAAGATCTGTCATCATAATGGTGAACGGCCGCTTGTATCGCTGCGAGCGCTTCAACTCTCGTTGGATGGACTCATCGAAGTAGTGACGGTTGTACAGCCCGGTGAGCGGATCACGAAACGCCTTCTCTTTCAGAAGTTCTTCTACTTGCACCCGCTCGGTAATATCGAGGATGTTCAGCATGAGGGCCGGTGCCCCCTCATAGTCCATTGCCAGAGACTGCAGATGTAAGGATATTGCACCACCATCTTTATGAGTACCGCGTGTTTCTAGGTCACCGGGAGATGGCTGTTCGTCATTCTTACGCAAGGCCATGCGGTCGTCAGGGGAAAATAGCTGCCACCACGGCTCCATGGCAAACAGCTCATCGCGATTGTAGCCGAAGAGGGCCAAAGCTCGATCGTTGGCATAGCGCACGCGCCTCTGTTGCACAATGAGCACTCCCGTCATAGCGTTGTCGGTGAGGAAACTGAAGAGTTTATGCCTCTTGCTCATACTTTCCCGCTGCTGAGCCTCGATAAGGGCGATCGCCGGAACTGCGGTTAATTCTTCCAGCTCCTGTAGCTTAGATGCAGTTGGCATTCCTCCATCATGAGGATCATCAACTGAGACCTGCCCAATGATACTGCCATTAAGCCGACAGGGAATCAACAAGAGGTCTTTTGCTTGCCAACCGTGTGAGCTGATGAATCGACGCCGACTGGGAATACGAGGTACGATGGAGGAGGGGGCGCTCCCCCCCGGGATGTAGTAGGAATTGCTAACGCGAAACGACGGTCTGTACTTATCGCCACGAATAATCCCCCCGCTGGCAATAAACAGGCGGATCTCCCGCTCGTCATCCCCAGTAAGTCCTTCTGCCGCGTAGTCAAGCACGTGCGCGGCGGAATCAGGTGCTGACGTGATCGCCTGATCGTAGAACGAAACAAGAACACGCCTGTAGGGAGAGCGCTCAACCACGCTGCTGACAAGTTCCTCAAGTATTCCCTTGATCATTCCCCTAGATCCACGCGCACCGATTCGCTTGGATCATCTAACCCCCGTTAATCGTTTAGTAATAGAACATACCACAGTCCCCTTATCCAACGCAAGTGGAAACAGAAGGGGGACGTTTGTCCCGAGCGTTGAGGAAGAAATGCCTTCCACCGCCAGCAATAAGCCCTACGATGACAAAAGGAGGTATGATCATGGAATTGGAAGAGTGGCTACACCTTTACCAAGCTCTCAGTACAACTGCCGGAGTGAAAGAACACAATTACTGGACAATCGCCGGGATCTTCCTACTGGCTAACTGTCTTCTGATCCTCCCGTTATCCTTGTTTCTCTTCTCCTACACAGTTTGGGAAGGGAGATTCTTCATAACAGTTCTTGCGGGAATTGGGATTCTCGTTTGCCTTGGCTGGTCATTGAGCCAGAGGCGAGCTGTGCAAGAAATGGAGCATGCCTCTGGCCTATTGCGTAGCATCGAAGGACAGTTCGCAGGGGGAGACTTTCACCGTAGCCTGCATAAGCTCCTTGCGGGAGAGGAAGTATGCATCCCCTCAACCTCATGGAAGTGCAAGGAGTGGCATCCTGAAGTGGACCGCATGGGGCCCGTGACACGATTGCTGCCACGCGCTTCGATCTCTATTCTCCCGGCAGTCTTCCTCCTTGCTTGGTCAGCGTTGGCCATTATCTCTTGGGTCACATAACGTTAATCTATCGCTGAACGTCAACTGTGTCAGCGAGCTACCAACTATATTAGAGCCCAATTGCGTGGCAACTGCCGTATAATGTGGCTTGCAGAAGCGATGGTGTCGCTTCCCGCGGGGAGACGAATGGCGCTGCATTGGCTGAGAGAACGAAGACGAGAACGAACGCGACGGCACGAATTCCCCGCCGCATGGCGCGAGATCGTCGAACGCAATGTCTCGTTTACTCGTTACCTTTCCCCTGCTGATCAGAGGGAACTGGAGGGCGATGTTCAGGTCTTCTTGAGCGAAAAACACTTCGATGCTGCGGGTGGGTTAAAGATGACCGATGAGATCAGGGTTACAATAGCAGCACAAGCGTGTATCCTCCTTCTGCACCGCAAGACTGATTGCTACCCGGGCCTGTACTCAATCATCGTGTATCCGCACGCCTACGTCGCGCCCCAGACGGTACAGGTAGCGAGGGGGATCATCACAGAGGGCATGCAGCCACGTCTGGGAGAGTCATGGACGCGAGGGGCGGTCGTCCTATCGTGGGACGATGTGCGCTCCGGCGCAATGGATATTCATAATGGCCACAACGTCGTTTTCCATGAGTTCGCCCATCAGCTCGACGCTCAGGACGGCTCGATGGACGGCGCGCCGATCCTTTCCGATCACTCGATGTACGCTACCTGGGCTCGTGTTTTGGGACAAGAGTACGAGAGGCTGCAACATGACACCGCCCTTGGCAGAGAAACTCTGCTTGACCAGTATGGTGCCACCAATCCCGCCGAGTTCTTCGCCGTAGCGACCGAGTTCTTCTTCGAGAAACCACAGCAGCTACGTGAAAAGCTGCCCCAACTCTACGATGAGCTACGTCGCTACTACAAGCAGGACCCAGCGCAGATTCTGATGTAGATTAACCCACCAGAGCAGTACCGAATCAGTTGGCGAGTACCTCGGTGAACACGCGCTCGAAGTTTGCATAGCAAACCTTTTCTACCTGCGCGCTGCTCAGTCCTGCAGAAAGAAGGAGATCGGGAATCTTGACATAGTCGGCAATTGTGTCAATCCCCTCTGGCGTGTTCGTGATCCCATCAAGGTCGCCACCAAGACCGATTGCATCTTCCCCCCCGACTTCGATCGCGTGAAGAACATGGCGCACAATCCAATCAATCGATGGGCGAGGAAGGGTATTCACCTCCGCGCGTAGCCTCTTCTTCTCCTCTTCCGTCGTGCTCGACTCAAGAGCGCGCTGCCAGCGGGGAAATGCCTGTGCGTAGTAATCGGGAGAGAGGAACGACGGAGACAGGTTGATTCCCATCACCCCTCCGTGATCGGCAAGTTCGCGGATCATATCATCGGTGAGATTGCGCAGTGTCGGACAAAGGGCACGACAGTTGGAATGACTGGCGATGAATGGCCGCTTTGCGATATCACAGACATCGACAAACGCCTTATCGGAGAGGTGCGAAACGTCTACCATCACGCGTAGCTCTTCAGCAAGCTCGATAAGTCTCTTTCCCTCGTCGGTCAGAGGGGTATTGCTGCCAAACGCCGTGCCGGAGAACGGGTTATCCTGCCAAGCGGGGATAATGTCCCGTACACCGAGGTCATAGAAATGGCGCAAGTTCTCCGCCAGGCCATCGAGAGGATCGGCACCCTCCAGACCGATTATCGCGGCGATCGTACCATCGCCATCGCAAGATGAACGTAGTTCGTGGGATGTCTTCACAACATGCAGATTCCCTTCGCTCTCTGCTGCCATCGAGTAGATCTTGGCGATCATCGCCTCGGCGCGTTCTCTCTCATGGTTGGGATGCTGCTCACTCAACACAAAACAGGCAAAGACCTGCGCACAGGAACCCGCCTCGATCAATTCAGGGAGGCCGATATGGCCTCCCTCTCCAGTAGTGAAGTCAAGCGTACCATCCAGAACCTTCATCGCCGTATCACAGTGGGTATCGAAGAATTTCACATTACCTCTCCTCTATGAGACATGGGCGATCGCTTCGATCTCAAGCGGTGCCCCTTTCGGAAGCGTTTTCACAGCAACCGCGGCACGAGCTGGATAGGGTTCGGTAAAGAACTCCTTGTACACCTCGTTCATCGCCCCAAAGTCGGCCATGTCCACTAGGAAGACCGTTACCTTCACTACATCGTTCATCGATGCGCCGGCCGCCGCGAGGACAGCGCTCACATTCTGAAGCGAGCGCTTCGTCGCCGCTGCTATATCATCGGTGACTAATTTCCCATCGGGGGTCATCGGGAGCTGGCCGGAGACGAAGATGAGATCATTTGCCTTTATCCCTTGAGAATAAGGGCCGACCGCTGCGGGTGCGTTCGGCGTCTTGATCGCCTCTTTACCCATCCTAGATCACTCCCAGTTCTTTGCCGACCTTGGCGAATTTCTCCAGCGCAAAATCGAGATCTTCCTTTGAGTGCGCCGCGGAGAGCATCACTCTGATACGTGCCTTGCCCTTCGGCACGGTGGGGAAGGCGATTGCAGTGGCAAACACGTCTTCATCGAAAAGCTGCTTGGAGAAGTCCCACGCGGTCTTCGCCTCTCCAAGCATCACCGGGGTGATCGGCGTCTCGCTGTGGCCTGTGTCGAACCCGAGTTTCTGCATCTCTGCCTTGAAGTACTTTGCGTTCTCCCACAGCTTTTTCACGGGAGCGTCCGTCTCCTGCAGTATATCCACCGCCGCGATGCACGCCGCAACGTCCGGAGGCGTGGCCGCGGATGAGAAGAGGAACGGTCGCGCTCGCTGGCGCAAGTAGTCAACAATCTCGCTGCTCCCTGCCACATATCCTCCCATGACGCCGAACGCCTTGGACATCGTCCCCGCCTCAATGTCGACTCTGCCGTGCAGCCCGTAGTGATCGACGATCCCGCGCCCGTGGCTTCCGAGGACTCCCTCGCCGTGCGCGTCGTCGACCATTACCATTGCTCCACTCTCTTCGGCTGCCTCCACAATCCCAGGCAGAGGAGCGAGGTCGCCGTCCATGGAGAAGACACCGTCAGTGACGATTAGCTTTTTCTCGATCTCTTCATTCTCCTTCAGCAGGGTGCGCAGCCCGTCCACGTCACGGTGTGGGAAGATCACGCGCTTGGCCTTGGTCAAGCGGCAACCATCGATGATCGAAGCATGATTCAACTCATCGGTGAAGATGACATCTTCTTTACCCATCAACAAGGGGATCGTTGCCAGGTTCGTGTTCAACCCCGACTGCACGGAGAGCGCCGCCTCTGTTCCCTTGAATGCAGCCAGCTTCTTCTCAAGCTCGATGTGCAGGCTCATCGTACCAGCGATCGAGCGGACCGCGCCTGGACCAACACCATACTGATCAATCGCGTCCTTCGCCGCGGCACAAAGCCGCTTGTCATCGGCGAAGCCCAGATAATTATTGGAACACATATTGAGAACCCGCTTGCCCTCGACGATCACCCACGCGCCGACCGAGCTTTCAATCGTGCGGATTGTGTTGTACAGCCCCTGCTTGCGTAAGTCATCGAGCGCCTGTCCGATGAACCGGTACTTGCCCATTGTTGTTGCCTCCTGCTGCCGATTGATAGGTAAATACTAAGCCAAGCGATCAAGCATTTCCAAGGGAACGGGGAACGGGGAACGGGGAACGGGGAACGCAACTAAGATCAAAGGCTATCGGGGATTTCCTACCTCTTCAAGCTAAGGACTGATTGCTGACGACTGATCGCTTCACGCCTCATTGAGAGTCTTTTCCGCTTGCTCCATGATGTGGCGTATATTGTCAAAGGTGAGTCTTTGCCCGGCTTCAGCAAAGCGAAGCCACTGGTACTGCGTATGCTCACACGAAAGGGTCGGCTTGCTGCACACAGCGCATCCCAAGAAGTAGACAGTCTCCTTGAAGACGGGGCGCCTCACCCGGTAGAAATGGTACCTGCTCACTCTACGGAAATCAGGAATCATCTGAACTGCTGTAATGCCCGTCTCCTCGCACGTCTCACGCAACGCCGCTTCAACTTCACTCTCGCCAGCCTCGATGTGCCCCTTGGGAAAGCCCCAGTGCCCACCGTAGCGATGACGGAGGAGGAGGTACTTCCTCACTCCCCCGTCCATCGAGTACAAGACAAATCCGGCCGAACGTTCATCCGGTTCCTCGTCCAAACCATGTTCGGCAGGGCCTTCCTTAGTTGATATCGAGTTCTCGATCATTGTTGTCGAATATGCGCGGATTAAGACCAAGACTGCGCAGCTCGCGCAGAAGGACGCGGAACGATTCCGGAAGCCCCGGCTTAGGAAACTCCTCATCCTTCAGGATTGCCTTGTATAGCTGAATACGGCCACGTGTATCGTCGGATTTGATGGTGAGCATCTCCTGCAGCAACGCTGAGGCACCATAGGCTTCGAGCGCCCATACCTCCATCTCTCCTAACCGCTGCCCGCCGAACTGCGCTTTCCCACCAAGTGGTTGCTGCGTAATCAAGGCGTACGGCCCGGTAGAGCGAGCATGAATCTTCTCGTCGGCGATGTGCTCTAGCTTGAGAATGTACATCACGCCAACGGTAATCGGTCGATCGATCAGTCGGCCCGTGCGGCCGTCGCGTACAAAGATCTTGCCGTCGTAGTTGTCGCCATCGGCCAGCCCCGCCTTCTCTCGGACCTTGTGCAGCTCATCCAAGATCTCGTCTTCCTGCGCACCATCGAAGACGGGCGTCGCCATGTACTCGCCCTTGAGCTGCGCAAGCCACCCGAGGTTCGCCTCCAGTACCTGCCCCAGGTTCATGCGCGAGGGCACTCCCATAGGGTTGAGAACCACATCCAATGGTGTTCCATCGGGGAGGAACGGCATGTCCTCCACCGGTCGAATAGTGGAGATGACACCCTTATTCCCGTGGCGGCCGGCGAGTTTGTCTCCCACGGAGATCTTCTTCCGCTGGGCAACAAAGACCTTCACCAGTTCGTTCACGCCAGCATCAAGCTCATCGCCTTGATCGCGGGAGAAGCGCTTGACGCGAATCACCTTCGCCGTACCGGAAACAGGGACCATGCGTAATGACGTGTTCTTAACGTTCCGCGCACGTTCGCCGAATATCGAACGGAATATCTTCTCCTCTGGCGTAGGCTCGGACTCACCCTTGGGTGTAATCTTCCCTACGAGAATATCCCCGGTGCGCACAACCGTTCCTACGCGGACAACCCCGTTCTCGTCAAGGTTCTTTAGGTCCTCCTTGGAGATGTTCGGGATGTCCGCGGTAATCTCTTCCGGTCCGAGTTTCGTTTCCTCAGCCTTTACCTCGAACTCCTCGATGTGCAGCGAGTCAAGTAGGTCTTCGCGCACGATGCGCTCGCTAATGACGATCGCGTCCTCGTAGTTGTACCCCTCGAACGGCAGTATCCCCACGAGAAGGTTGCGCCCCAAGGCAAGCTCGCCGTGATCGCTAGACGGACCATCTGCAAGGAGGTCACCCTTCTTAACTTTGTCGCCCTCGCTAACCACGGGACGGTGGTAGAGGACTGTGTCTTGATTCGAACGCTCGAAGTTCATCAAGGAGTACTCATGTTTCTTGCGCCCCTTCTGTACCACGATATGCCGCCCGTCAACTTCCTTAACTGTACCATCCTCATCGGCCAGGAGGAGCATCCCTGAGTTCATCGCCGCCTGCAGCTCGATGCCTGTCCCAACATACGGAGCCTCCGGCCGCAGTAGCGGGACCGATTGGCGCTGCATATTAGCCCCCATCAGAGCACGGTTGGAGTCATCATGCTCAAGAAACGGAATCAATGCCGCGGACACACCTACAAGCGCCTTCGGTGATATCCCGACAAAATCAACTTCTTTCGGAGAGGCGAGGTACATGTCCTCGTGCCCGGTTCGCACCTCAACTCTCTCACCGAGAAGACGACCGTTCTTACCGATCGCGGTGGTTGCCGGGGCGATCTTGTATTGCTCCTCCTCATCAGCCATCAGGTAAGTAATCTTGTCGGTAGCCTTTCCCTTCACCACCTTGCGATAAGGAGCAACGAGGAAGCCGTGCTCATTTACCTTGGCGTAGCAGGCAAGGGAGGTGATTAGGCCGATGTTCTGCCCTTCCGGTGTCTCAATCGGGCAGATTCGGGAGTAGTGAGAGGCATGTACATCGCGCACCTCGATCTTTGCGCGTCGCTTGGTAAGCCCTCCACCCAGGGCACTCATGCGGCGCTTGTGGGTGATCTCGGTGAGTGGATTTGTCTGCTCAAGAAACTGCGAAAAGCGGCCCGTGTAAAAGAGCTGATTGATCGCACCCTGCACCGTGCGTGTGGAGATGATCCGCCGGATCGTGTCCTTTTCGTCAAGTGCATACTTAGAGAGCTTGTCTCGCGCGATACGCGCCATTCGGACAAGACCCGTGCGCAATGCATTCTCCGCCAGCTCGCCAGGAAGCTTCACCCGCTTGTTCGCCAGGTGATCCTTCTCGTCGATCAGCACCGGATTTCCCGGAACCTGGAGGAGATATCTGATCGTCCGCACGATATCCGCCACGTAGAGAGCCTTCTGCTGCAGCTCGATCCCTAGCTTGCGATTCACCTTAAACCGCCCCACGGTGGAGAGATGATAGGTCGCTGGATGAAAATACAGGTTCTCCAGATACTCTCCCATCTGAGCAAATGAGGCTCTATCGGACGGCCGCAGGCGATGATACACGGCACGCAGCGCATCCTCCTGAGTTTCTATCTGGTCGTCCTCAAGTGTCTTCTGAATATAGGGGTTGACGAACCTAATCGCGTCCAGTCCGGCGGCAGCCAGTAGCTCGACGTGCTCTTCCTGCATCTGCTCGCCGCCAGCGAGAAGAAGTTCATCTCCCTGTTGTACCGGCACGGCAGCGCGCCTTCCAACGTGTGGCGTAAGCTTCTCAACAGTGACAGGTGAGACCTCGAAGCTGTAGTAGGAGCGAATGCGCTTCTCATCAAATCCAAGCGCTTTTAGGAGGACGGTCGCCAGGACCTTGCCCTTGCGATCAATGTTAGCTTGCAGGTTCCCGCGTTTGGTATCGAGGATGATCTCCAGCCACGCTCCCAGCTCGGGAAGAATGTGTCCCTTGTACTTGTCCTTGTCTTCTTTGGTGAAATAGACCCCAGGAGAGCGAGTAAGCTCGTTCACCAGTGCGTTCTCGGACCCATTGATGATCAGCGTTCCCCTGTTTGTCATCATTGGGAAATCCCCGATGTACAGCTCAGTCTCCTGAATAACGGTCCCTTCCTGCGAGAGTCGCGCGGTCACGCGCAACGGTTTCGAGTACGTGAGGTCCTTATCCTTGCATTCCGGCTCCGTGTTTCTCGGTTCCCCCAGGTAAGGATCGATGAGTTCCAGGAGGAGACCGTCTTTCCCGTGGCCTTGAATGGGAGAGATATCGGCAAAGGCACTCGCAATTCCTTGGTCAACGAACCTGCTAAATGAGTCCTTTATGTCTTGCAGTAAATCGGGTGGGGGGAGGATTTCATCTATTCGTCCGTAGGATCTCCGCTCTCGATACTTCATCATTATCCTCCAAAAAGAACGTTCTGCCCTAAGGCGAGAGCCTTAAGGCAGACCGTAACAGGAAACTATAGTGCAACCTCAAATCTACGACTGAAGTTCGATGTCGGCTCCCGCGTCCTCAAGTTTCTCCTTGAGGCTTGCTGCTTCGTCCGCACCAACATTCTCTTTAATCGTAGCGGGGAGGTTGTCGACGAGCTCTTTGCACTCCTTGAGTCCCTTACCGGTGATTTCCTTAATGACCTTGATGACCTGAATCTTCTTCTGGCCAGGACTCGTGATGACAACCTTGTACGACTCAACGGCGTCCTCTTCACCGGCACCTGGGGCCACTGCCACGGCGGCCGGGGCGGCCATAGCGGCAGAAACGTTGAATCGTTCCTCAATCATCTCTACCAGATCGGCCAGGTCCTTCACAGCCATATTCTCGATCTCTTGAAGGATCTCTTCTTTACCCATTATTACTCCTCCTTACCCTGTTGTTCACGTTGTTTTTTGACCTCGCCCAGCAGTATCGCCAGCTCCCTGATCTTTCCACTCAGCATCACCGCCAAGGCGCGCATCGGGCTCTGCAAGAGCATTGCCAGTTTCGCCAGCAGTTCTTCCCGAGAGAGGAGCGTAGCATATCGCTTGACCTCATCTTCCTGTACAAGCGCACCCTCGAACAGCCCGCCCTTCAGTTGGTACTTCGCGGGGTATTCCTTGCGACATTCTTCGGACAACTTGAATGTCAACACAGGATCATCGTAACCGACCGCAATTCCGATCGGCCCCGCAAACAGGTCTGCAAATCCTTCGGCAAGACCAGCATCGTTGGCTGCGATCCGCGCCAACGTATCCTTCACTATGCGGTACTCCAGTCCCTCTTTGGTGAATCTCTCACGAAGTGCCACCATTTGACTGGCCGTGAGCCCGCGGTAGTCTGCGAGAACCAACGACGCCGCTTTCTGAAACACCTCTTTGAGGCGCGCGACTTCCTCTATCTTTACTTGCGTCGGCATCTCTTGCTCCTAGTTCACTTGTTCCGCTATCTCTGTCACTTCACCGAGATCGAGGATGATTCCCGGCCCCATGGTTGAAGCGATGGTCATCTTCTTGATGAATCGACCCTTGACGCCCTCTTCCGGCTTGTGCTCAACTATGCTGTGAATCATGTTGGTAAGATTCTCCTTCAGCGCACTGGCATCGAAAGAGGACTTCCCAAAGATCGTGTGGATTGTTCCATGACGGTCACTGCGGAATTCCACCAATCCCTTCTTCAGATCACCGATTACACCCGCGATGTTCTTTGTCACAGTGCCGGACTTAGGACTAGGCATCAACCCTCGCGGACCGAGCACTTTCCCCAGTTTTCCCACCACGGACATCATATCGGGAGTGGCGACGACCTTGTCGAAGTCCAGCCAACCGTCTCTGATCTTTGCTGCCAGGTCATCTCCGCCGACGTAATCAGCACCCGCTGCATCCGCTTCGGACGCGTTTGCCCCTTTTGCGAACGCCAGGATACGGATTGTCTTGCCCGTTCCGTGCGGCAAGGCACAGGTACCACGTACCACAACCTGACTTGCCTTGATTCCCAGGTTCAACGCGGCCTCCGCCGTCTCATCGAACGAGGATGTAGCCAATGCCTTCAGCTTCTCGATCGCCTCATCCAAGCTGTACGTTCGTTGCGGCTTAAGGAGTGCCACTGCACTCTGATAGCGCTTACCATGTTTCACGACTCGACCACCTCAACTCCCATGTTTCGCGCCGTACCCTTAATTATTTCCATCGCGGATTCGATCTTATAGGTATTCAAATCGGGAAGTTTCCGTTCAGCGATTCGTCTTACCTGCTCTGTCGTAATCTTGGCGACCTTGTTGCGGTTCGGCTCTGGAGATCCAGATTTTATCCCAGCGGCCATCTTAATCAACTCCGCTGCAGGAGGTTGCTTGAGGATGAAGGAGAAGCTTCGGTCCATGTACACCGAGATGACCACAGGAATGATCACTCCCGGAGTCTCGCCCTTGGTCGCATCGTTGAACTTCTTACAGAAGTCCATGATGTTCAGCTTGTGTTCACCCAATGCCGGGCCAACCGGTGGGGCGGGCGTCGCCTGTCCAGCCGGAATCTGCAAGTTTATCCTAGCAATTGCATTCTTCTTCGCCATCCTACCTCCTACCCTCCAAACTACAGTTTCTCAATTCCATCGAAACCAAGACGGACCGGCGTCTCGCGCCCGAAGATCTTAACCATCACCGTCACCTCTTCGGAGTCCTTATCGATCTCCTTCACCTCACCGGTAAAGTCGGCAAATGGTCCTTCCACAATCTCCACCACTTCGCCAACCGAGAAGTCGACCTCGATCTTCGGTTCCACCACACCGGCTGCGGCAGCACTCGGGATCTCCAACAGACCGACCTTGCGCATAATCAACTTCATCTCCGGGCCCTCGATAGGCACGGGCTTAAAACGCGATCCCACGTAGCGCACTGCACCCCGTAGGCCATCGATCAGCGCCATCATCTCTTCTATTTCCAATCCCATACGGCCAAAGACGTATCCGGGGAAGAGGCGACGCTTCTCGATCCGCTGAATAGTGACCACACGCTTATCTTTGTACTCCTTTACCTTAAGCAGACCAGAGGCACGACTGACGATGGTATCTTCCGACTCAATGACGTCGCCCTCCGTCAGGCTCATCCCCTTGCGCACCTTGCCCAGGTACTTCTCTGGGATCAACTTCGCCTTTGTCTTCCCGCCCACATATTCGAACGTGATCCTGCGCACCTTCTCACGCAAGACAATCTTTCCCTTATTGGCAACCACATACTTCTCATCACCGTCGATCGTCAGAGGAACACCGTTACGTATCTTCTCCTGAAGCCGGATGTCGCGCCTGATGCGCTTGTCACCGGGGATGAGGTACTCTTCCTCATTCCGGTTGGTCATCTCAACGATAACCCGTTGCAGCGGCTCAACCTCCACCACACGCCCATCCGCCTCCAAGTGACGGATCGGTTTGCGAGCAATCGTATCCCCACGAGCAATCCGCTCGTTTGGCTTGGCCACCAAATCATATTCGTATGGAATGCGATACTCCGTCCCTGCTCCATGCCGACTACGAGAGGTGATAACCTCTTCCACGGGCACAAGGAAGAATGTTTCCTCTCCCTCCACATGAAAAAGCTCCACATAGTGTTCTAAGCTACGCTTTATGACCCGCTCATTGAGGTCTTCCTTGACCTTCAATTCCGAGCCAGCATAGGTCTGGATTGCATACCACTTCTTCATCTGCATACTAGATCTGGATGAAGACCCTTAGGAGGCCCTGCACAACGGTGTCTACTCCCCAAATGTAGATCGTCAATATAACGACAACGATCAGGATTAATCCTGTCAGGGAGATGACCTCAGCACGCGAGGGCCAAGTAACGCGAGCGACCTCTCCGCGGACTCCTTTCAAGAAGTTCGTGATCTTCTCAAACATCCAAGTCTCCTTTTCCTCGATAACTCGTGGCAGGCCCGGGAGGAATCGAACCCCCAGCCTTCCGATTTGGAGTCGGACGCTCTGCCAATTGCGCTACGGGCCTATGTGAGGTCCAGCAAACTAGACCTCTTTGTGAATGGTGTGTACATGGCACCATTTACAGTACTTGTTTAGGCTCAACTTCGCGCGGACATTCCGCTTGTTGCGCAGCGTGTGATAATTTTGATGTCCACAGTCACTGCACGCAAGCGTGACATGAATCACCGTTTCGCCTTTCTTAGCCATTGCTTATCCTTCTTACTCGATGATCTTGGTAACGACGCCAGCGCCAACCGTTCGTCCACCTTCACGGATAGCGAAGCGAAGCCCCTCATCCATGGCGACATGATTGATCAGCGCACCGATAATCTTCACGTGGTCACCAGGCATGACCATCTCTACTCCCTCGGGAAGCTCAACGACACCAGTTACATCAGTGGTGCGGAAGAAGAACTGCGGCTTGTAGCCGGTGAAGAACGGGGTATGCCGTCCACCTTCATCCTTATTCAGGATGTACACCTCACCCTCGAACTTGGTGTGTGGGGTGATCGTCTTTGGGGCGGCAATAACCTGCCCACGCTCGATCTCATCCTTTTCAATACCCCGCAGGAGGATTCCCACGTTATCACCAGCGATGGCATAGTCGAGCGTCTTGTTGAACATCTCCAGGCTGGTAGCGACCGACTTCTGGATCTTCTCATGCAGTCCAACGATCTCCACTTCCATTCCCGGAGTGATCTTCCCTCGCGCGACACGACCGGTAGCAACCGTACCGCGTCCTTTGATGGAGAAAATGTCCTCAATCGGCATCTGGAACGGCTTGTCTTCCTCGCGATCCGGAAGAGGAATGTAGGAATCGACCGCATCCATCAGCTCGATGATCGACTTGCACTCTTCCGACTGCCAGTCTTCACTGTTCATCGCTGCCAGCGCGGATCCACGGATGATGGGGATCTCCTCGCCGGGGAACTCGTACTCCGAAAGAAGGTCACGAATTTCCATTTCAACCAAATCGATCAACTCAGGGTCGTCGACCTGATCAACCTTATTCAAGTACACGACCATCGCTGGTACGTTTACTTGCTTGGCCAGAAGGACGTGCTCGCGCGTCTGCGGCATCGGCCCGTCCGAAGCGGCAACAACCAGGATCGCACCGTCCATCTGAGCAGCACCGGTGATCATGTTCTTGATGTAGTCAGCATGTCCGGGACAATCGATATGCGCGTAATGCCGGGTGGGCGTCTCGTACTCCACGTGGCGCACGTTGATCGTAATACCACGCGCCTTTTCCTCTGGAGCATTGTCGATATCCTCGAACGCCATCGCCTTGGCATGACCCTGTGCAGCGAGGACCTTAGTGATCGCTGAAGTCAGCGTCGTCTTACCATGATCGATATGCCCGATCGTACCAATGTTCAAGTGAGGCTTGTTCCTCACAAAATGTTCCTTTGCCATCCCAAAACCTCCTTAAGCTTATTGGCGTGACCTTCTCGAAGCGCGAATCTCTCTTCTCACAAGAGCCCGCGATCGGAGTCGAACCGATGACCTCCCCCTTACCAAGGGGGTGCTCTACCAACTGAGCTACACGGGCGTTCCGATCGCTCCGAAACTTGTCAAAGTGTAACCGCAACCCCCAAGGATTGCCAAGTGGAGGGGAAGGGATTCGAACCCCCGTAGGCATCGCCAACGGATTTACAGTCCGCCCCGTTTGGCCACTTCGGTACCCCTCCAATAAAACACAGAGCCAGCGGCCAGAATTGAACTGGCAACCTATTGATTACAAATCAATTGCTCTGCCAATTGAGCTACGCTGGCGCGCTATGCCGATTAATAACGAATTGTACAAGAGGAGAATTAGGGTGTCAAGCAATAGAGTTGTCTCATACAAGATGAGCATGAAGCGTATCTCTCGTTTCCCATAGCAGGCACGCATGAAGAAGCACCAGCAATGCTCCACCGGAAGGCATGACGCGACGCATTTCACCAAGCGTCTCTGTACCAAAGGCCCTACGAACAAGAGCCCGGCGGTTTTTGCTCTTGATTCAGAGATCCTTTCGTGTTAGGATGGTATGTTCCTTGCGATCACAGATTGAAAGGAGGGAGGATTGTTCCAGGAAAGGGCACTGGGCTTTTCCGCACTATCTAGAGCGTTCCTCTTCTTGGGATTGATTTCCCTCGTTCTGGTTTTTCTGCTTGCCGGCTGCACAAACTTTCTCTGGGGCACGCCACAGGCAGCATTCACGCACACTCCTGCGCTTTGCTACTGCCATCAGCAGATGACATTCGATGCTTCTGGGTGTTCAGGCGGCAAAGACGAGATCGCCAGCTATTCGTGGGCGTTTAGCGATGGTGCATCCGCGAGTGGATCCAGGGCTTATCATACGTTCACGAATTCAGGCGATTACTCTATCTCGCTAACGATTACAACCGACCACGGACAGGAAGCCTCGGTGACGCACACGGCCCATGTGACAGCGGCACTGGTTGTTCCTTCTGTCTACAAGACGATTCAGGCGGCGATCGATGGCGCCAAAGACGGAGATGTGGTCGTTGTCTTGCCGGGAATCTACAACGAGAGCCTGCGGTTTCGGGGCAAGCACATCACGGTTCAAAGCACTGATCCAGATGACGGTGACACTGTAAGTGCAACGATTATCCGAGGCAAGGAGTATGGCAGACCGACTGTCAACTTCGGTGAAGGATCACGGTCGACACTTGCAGGTTTCACGATTCTCGGACTCTCTTTGCCACCAGACTGGACTTCTTGCAGTGCATGCACGGGTTTGATCTACATACGAGAGGCATCGCCGACTATCCGTGCAAATCGGATTATCAACTCACCAAATACGGGGATAGCGATCTATGAATCACGGGCTCACATTGAAGGAAACGTCATCTCAAACAACACTGGCATAATCCCCGGTGGCGGGATCTACATCGATAGCCTGTTAGTTGCCCCAACTATTGAAGCGAACACCTTCGAGAACAACACAGCACCTTCCGGAGGGGCGATCTTCATCACCGCCACCACCTTGAAGCCCTTGCCGGCCTGTGCAGCGGAGACCATCGTCCGGGGAAACGTCTTCCGCAACAATGTGGCAACGAAATATGGTGGGGGAGCCATTTTCGTCGAATACTGCGGCAACCTAAAGCTTGATGCACCAGACAGCAACACATACTCGGGCAACGATCCTGACGACATCTTCTACGTGGTACCACCAAGTGAGTGATGCTTACGGCAATGCGGATGATGATAAGGGATCGAGCATTGAGGAACGTATCGACACGTTGAGCCGGAGGAAATGATGGAGTACGAGAATAGGTATTGTGTCCCCAGAATCATCTGGGAATGGGTACACGGTTTCGCAACTTCATGTTCGACTTCGCAGTGGTGCTTCATCCCCATCTCAATAGCCAGATCCGCGGGTCGCTCACAATGAACTGGTAGATTTTGGACAGAAGTCCTATCTCCTGGCGACAGAATGGCGCGGCTTGTCTGACGGTGATCCCTCTTACGTTGCCGCCGGAACCGTATACTCCCGCTATAAGAGGTATGATAATAATGCATTCCTTCTTCAACCTTAACCTTAAGGGGAGGGTCAAGATGACTAAGACAGGCTGGCGAAGCCTCCTACTCGTGTGTTTATTCTCGACCACGTTGGCGGCAACCGCATTTGCACTACCAAGTTTTTCCGACCAGAACATCGCTGCAGGAAACTTGAATCCGACTGACACGGTTCTTGTGCAGACCATTCATGTAACAGGTGATTCCTCGCATGCGGTCACTATCACTTCGGCAACCGTGCAAAACCTGGGGACGGCCGCAAGTGGCCAAATCGACAAGATTGAGATCTATGATGGGGGCAAAAGCCTTGGCTCAACTACGAATATCGCTGGATTGGGTTCTGGTGTAACGGTCAACCTTGGAGGATACCAAGTTCCCAAAGGGACCACTCATGACCTCAAGATCTGGGTCACCGTCGGCACCAGCGTCAGCGGAGGGGAGACTGTTTCGTTGCGCGTAAAGTTCTATTACCAGATGAACGGTTCTTCCTACACGAGCGCTTGGATCTCCGATCTTACCGGAGAGACGATCCGTGATGGCGGGTTTGACCAACTTACAGACACAGCGATCGATGCCAAGTACCTAAACCCGAATGATGAGGCTGAAGTCCAGATTGCGGTCTTCACAGATGACGACGCCAATGGAAACGATATCTTGTGGGCACAGACCGGGAGCCACACCATCGTCAAGGTGGAGAACCTGGGAACAGCGACAACAGCCGATGTCGAGAAGGTACAAGTCACATTAACAGTCAATAGTGTTGCTCGCCCTACGGGTTGGCTTAACTGGGCTCCAGGAAGCCCGATGGAGTTCCACTTCAATGAATTTGGTGGTTTACTAGCGAACATCCCTAATAACAGTAGCGTTACTGTAAAAGTAGAGATGAAGATTCAGAATCAGGGGAGCGTCACTGACGGTCGCACGATTCGTACTCGTGTCAGTGTGCTCGTCAAGGAAAATGGCGTCGCTTACGAACAGACCATCACGTCGAGCACTACTCAGACAATCCGCAAACAGGGGTTTGAGGCAATCGCTGAACAGAGCACGAGCCTCATCTCAGGGACAGTGACAACAGGAAACAACCTGGAGCAGATTGTGCAAGTGACCGATGACGATGTAAATGGTTTTCCAATCATGATAAATGCCATTCAGATCCGCAATACGGGAACAGCTTCTGGCAGCGAGATCCATCAGATTCAAGTGAAGGCCGGAACGAAGACACTGGCCACTGTAACTGAGGCAGCGCTTAACAACTTCAAGGCGGGGATGACCATTGACTTCACTGAAGCCGTACATATTCCTGCATTCAACACGCAAGACGTGGACGATGATGGGTCGCAAACGATCAAGATCTATTACGAAATTGATGTGCCTGTCGATGGGCACACTCTGCAGCCAGCAGTCAAGATACAAGGGAAAGAAAACACCACCAACTACTGGTCAGACGAGGTCACCTACCCAGACCTGATCGCCCTCTATCAACCAGGGTTTGAGATCGTGGATAATATAACTCCTCCTGAGGGCGGTACTGCCTATTCTGGGCAGCGCCTGCTGGCACAGAAGATCCATCTTATCGATCGCGATGAGAACGACGATAGCGTGACAATCAACCCAGTAGTTGTAAAGAATATCGGAAGCGCGCAGGCGAATCCCGACATCACAAAGATCGAGGTATGGCGCAAGGATAGCGATACTAGCGAAGAGCTGAAGCTAGGAGAGGCGACGGACCTTGCTGGACTACGCACAAGCGGGGTGACAATACCAACTCTTCAAGACAACATCGTCATTGACAAGCCCGCAGATTCGGAGACGTTCCTGTACATCTACGTGACGATCGCCGGCCCGGAGGAGATGACGGCCAATCGCACTCTGCAGTTGCAGACGCGTGTTCTCCATACCGAGACGAGCGTCTCATACGACAAGGTGGCCACAAGCAATCAGTGGACTCTAGCTATTAACCACCGTCCAGTCGTTGACTTCACTTACGCGAAGGTTGCCACCGCATCGGTCGGGCCAAAGGCGGATTTCACTTCCGAAGACACCATCAAATTCACATCTACCGTTACTGATGCGGACAACGACGCGATCACGAGCTATCTATGGGATTTCGATGATGGAAACACCTCAACCGAGGCCAACCCCTCGCATCAATATCCCACCGGTGGCACGTTCGACGTCACCCTCACCGCAACAGACGCACGGGGCGTAAGCGGGTCAAATACAAAGACGATCGTCGTTGAAGGGCCGCCAAACGAACTGCCAACTGCGGACTTTACGTGGGATCCGGCTGCACCGGACACCGATGAGGCAATGACGTTCACAGCCACGGTAACCGACCCCGATCAGCCAGCTGGAACAGCGTTTACCTACGCCTGGGACTTCGGCGACACTACAACCAGTGCCGCTTCGAGTCCACAGCACGCGTTTACCGAGAAGAAAGCGTACACCATTACCCTCACGGTAACGGACGCCCAAGGGGGAGCAACCACTGTCACCAAGACGGTCTCCGTTGGGAATGAGCCCCCGGTGGCGACAATCACCGCGCCAACAACTGCCACTGCCAAGGTAGGCGAACAGGTGATGTTCCAGTCCGATGTAGCCGATGACGATCAGCCAACGGGAACAGCGTTCACGTACGCCTGGGACTTTGGTGACGGAATTACAAGCACAGCAAAGAATCCGACACACACGTACAACACTGCCGAGACCTACACGGTTAGCTTGATTGTGACCGATGAGAAAGACGCTACCAGCGCTGAAGTTACAAAGGATATCGTTGTAAGCGGTCCCGAAAGAGCGATCCTTTACAGCTATCCAAACCCGACGTCGACACAGGCGTCTATCGTCTACTACCTGCCAACGGGCGCAACCGATCCAGTGCTGCGCATCTACAACATCACTGGTGCGTTGGTCTTCGAACAGGAACTCACTGCGGGCGAATCGCCGTACGTGTGGGATCTCAATTCCACCAGTGGCATTGATCAACCAAACGGCCTCTACTTGTGCATTGTTGTGGCCAAGGACAACGGCAGTACGATCAAGTCGCCGATATTCAAGCTTCTAATTGCAAGATAAGGGAGGGAGAACAGTGAAGAGAGTAAATGTGCTGATGATGGCAGCCCTCCTTCTGGTTGGGCTGGTGAGTGTCGCGGGGATCGCCGAGACCTCGGTTTCGGTCCTCGACATCGACCCCGGCGTACAGGTGATCGGTGTCGGTGGAGCGGGGACTGCCCTTGCCTCCGGAGCTGAGACGCTGTACTACAACTCCGCTGGGCTCTCCGCCCTGCCTGGGATCAGTTTCAGTTCGTTCTACGCCTCGTATCTGGGGAGCGCAAGCTACACCTCGCTCGCGTTGACATTCCGCAACTGGGGTATTGGAATGCTGATGCTGAACGCCAGCGATATCGCCGGATACGACGCTGATGGAGTGCCTGGCGAGGTGCTCGGGTACAGCAATAACGCACTCCTGCTGGGATTCGGGATTAACCCTAAGGATATACCGTTCATTCCTGCGCTGCCGATCGATTTCTCGCTCGGCGCAAGGATCAAGTACCTCTCTGTAACCAACGGTACTGTTACTGGATCCGGCTTTGCGTTCGATCTTGCCTACCGCATGACCTTCCGCGATATGCGCATCGGCCCGATCTCACTGAGTGATATGGCACTCGGCGTCACGGCAAACAACCTGTTTGGTGGAGTGAATTACGATGCCCACGGTGAGTCGATGGCAATGTCACTGCGCATCGGCGGAGCGATGAAGATTGCCGATGTCATTCTGTTAACGAGCGATCTCGATCTCGCGGGTGGCTTCCACTTCGGGATGGCGTACAGCCCAATCCAGACGCTTGTCATCCGGGCGGGAATGCTGACCCAAGCTGGGGGAATGTCAATTACGTTGGGAATGGGGCTGAACATTCAGGGCTTCATCCTCGATTACGCGTACATCACGCACCCAACGCTTCCTGGAACGCACCGCGTATCGCTTTCGATCGACTTTTCCGGATTAGACCTGTCCGGCTTCGGCCGCTCGCTACGACGGTTCCTCCCGTAGTAAGAAAAAGGATCGGGAGATTGAGTGATTTAGGGATTGAGTGATTTAACGCTCAATCTATGAATCATCCGATCTCCCGATCATTCAATTCTTCAATCCCCCTCTCTCCCAATCACTCAATCATCCGATCGCTCAACACGATTACTCAGTTCTCCCACTCCTGTTCAAGCTCATCGAGCATGTCTCTCGCTATTGCCTCGCGAATCTGTTGCATCAAGCGCACGAGGAAGCGCAGGTTGTGGATGGTTGCTAGACGGTAGAAGGAGAATTCGCCGGCGCGACATAGATGATGTAGGTAGGCGCGCGAGTGGTGCTGGCAGGTAAAGCAATCGCAGGTCTCATCAATCGGACGTGGGTCATCGCCAAAGCGTGCGTTCCTCAGGTTGATCCTGTGCCTCGGCTCGCCCTTCAAGAAGACCGTTCCGTTTCTGGCAATGCGCGTAGCAGCCGCGCAGTCGAATGTATCGACTCCACGACGAACACCGGCGAAGATGTCCTCGATCTCCCCGATCCCGAGCAAGTGGCGTGCCTTGTCATTCGGCAAAAGAGGGATCGTCCAATCGAGCACGCGGTGCATTTCTTCCTTCGACTTTCCGAGCGACCCGCCGATTGCCAACCCGCCGAACGGCATCCCGCCGATAACCTGCGCGCTTTCCTTGCGCAGGTCCTCATACGCCCCACCCTGCACGATTCCGTACAGAATCTGATCGGGATTAGGGAATCCTTCTGATCCATCCTGCGTGTTGAACGCATTCAGAGCACGCTGCGCCCATCGGTGTGTGCGTTCCATCGCGTTTTTGGTGTAGTCATAGTCGTGCAGCGGCGAGGTGCACTCATCGAGCACGAGGATGATATCCGCCCCCAGCTTGCGCTCGATCTGGATCACCCCTTCGGGGGAGAAGAACTGGTCGGATCCATCGATGATCGACTTAAACGAAGCTCCTTCCTCCGTTAGCTTCACGAGGGACTTGCCTTGACGGTAGTGATTGGCCGTGCGCGGCGTCCCCTCGCCTGGGAAGATCGAGGCAACCTTTCCTACCCCGTGCTCCTTCCCCGCTCCGAGGCTGAACACCTGAAAACCGCCGGAGTCTGTCATCGTCGGGCCGGTCCAGCCGGAGAAGCTGTGCAGCCCTCCGAGTTTGGCGATCGTATCTTCGCCAGGACGCAGATGTAGGTGGTAAGTGTTGGAGATCACGATTTGCAGACCAACGTCCTTGATCGCCTGCGGCTCAACCGCCTTTACACTCGCCCGGGTGGCAACAGCAACAAACGCAGGCGTGGAGACCGTACCGTGCGCGGTTACAAGCGTCCCTGTACGCGCGTGCGAATCCTTATGTTGATGGTCTATGCGGAACATGTTGTGATTCGGCTGTATGAGCGATAAGCCTCTCGACTCCTTTGGAGAAAAGCTGGGATGATGGTACAGGAAAGGTCGGTACAGATAAAGCAGATTACTCGGGCATGTTGCTCTTGCTTGGACGGCACGACCCTCCGAAACCGATGCAATGCAGAAAGTGTGCAACCTGGCAATCCTCACAGCAGTAACGAGCCTTGCTCCAGTATTGTCGGCCATGATGCTGCTGCAGAGACGGAGAGCGACTAGGGCCGAAGCTCAGGGTATGGGCGCCTCCCACTCAGACAGATACTGGTGCGATTCCAAGAGGAGCGACGCTCTGTCGGGCAGGAGATCGGCCATAGAACTTTGCACTCCCATGGCTCCCACTCGCACTTAGGAAGATGAATCCGTCTTCTGATTCGCCAAACAAGATCCAGAATGACGAAGCGCTTCCTCTGCGTTCAGTCCGGGCCTGACTCCTTCTCCGCCACAAACGTTGCCGCTGCGAAGCGCCAAGTCAGCAGCCAGCGCCTCTCGGCAGTCGATATAGGTAACACGACAACAAGCGCTCCATCGGAGTGTGGCATATGTCACACTGCCGGACAACTTCAGGAGAGAGAAACGAGGTGCTATTCGTTATTCAGCGCGCACCCCTTAGGAACCACTCCCGACGACATTGATTGATTGATCAATCAACTGGAAACTTGTCCAATCGTATCCTTGCGCCTCCAGCGCTGACTTGATCTGCTGGAGTTTGTCGTCCGGCAATATTGGAGTTCGGCTGAGAATCCATCCAAACTTGCGAGTTGGGTGACCCACCACTGCATAGGAGTAGTCAAGCGCAAGATCGATTATCCAGTAGTCGCAGGCAAACAGCGGTACCCCAAATGCCCTTACGAAGCTCACCTTGAGCTTGGCTGACTTTTCGGGATTCGGAACCCATGCTGTGCCCCGAGCAACTTTGAGAGCTCCTCGCTTATCGTAGCACTCGTTGAGTACTTCGATCTTGCCATCAGGCTGGAGGCTGTAGTTGGTCGTTGTGCCGGAAATGCAGCCTGCTTCGAAGCTCGTTGGAATGTGAGCAATCGAGTACCACTTTCCAATGTAGCGCTCCAGATCAACACTCTGGATCGCCTTGGGTTCTGTAATTGGTTCTGGAGACGTTGAGAACAACAGGACCCCTGCCACTAGCGCTAAAGCTATCCACAAACCACTTCCAGTCGTCATGTTGGCACCTCCGACACGAGTGTGGCGTGTTTCTTAAACCGTGCCTACTCACTCATTGATGGATTCCTTGTTAGAACACTCGCTCTCCCCGGGCACGCTGTGCACCGGCTCAGGACTCCACAACGGCTGATGAATCAGCCCTCAGAGGGTTTGCTCGTACGGCAAGGGAGAATAGATACGGATACGTGGTCTGCAACAGCCGCACGTAATCTATCCATTGACGGACAAGCAGAGCGTACACCCTTCGCAGGTCACCACCCAGGTGCTTGATGTCCGACTCAGGCAAACCGGAGAGTGAAGGCCGATAGTCCAGCTCCTCTGCAACATGAAGGGTTGCTCTCAGCAAGGTAGTGAACGCTCCGTGCTCAAGAAGGTTCGGATTCTCCAAGAGGCGCAACAGGAAATCCCGTTTCTCCTGCAGGAATTCGTTCACCTGTACCAGGTTCACGGCATCGGGATTGACTTCAAATCTATGCCTGGCTGTCTGATGACGCAGATTATCAAACTGTTTGGCCGTCCATGCAGGGGAAATGTCAGTCAGTTCAGCGATTCGCGCAACCTCGGGATCCCAAGATGCAATCATTCCCAACAGCCGATTCCCGACTTCTATGAAGAATGCCCCGATCACCATGTTCATCTTCTCCAGCCTCGTACGCCGCTCTCGCTCGGACATTAGCCGGTTGATGATGAGCGTTAAGACCAATGCCGATATGGGGAGAAAAGCGAGGCTCGTCAGACTCCAGAAGAAGATGTGTGTTGCATCGCCAAAGATCAAGTAGTGCAAACCATACAACGCCGCCGACGTACTTGCCAAGATCAGCACAATCATTGATGTTTTCAATTGGGACCTCCTGTCCCTCCCCACCGACAAGCGGCAGTATAATGTACAGTAGCTTCTCAGCCTGCAAATCGGTCGCAGCCCAAGGCATATTATAGGCTAATAATCTCTTATGAGAATCGTCATAAGCCTACAAGTTCCTTCACCCGGTCAGGTGATAGCGGGTAGGCATTGACACCCGCATGAAGCGCATGCGCCACAACGCGGGAAACGGCAGTGTGGAAGGGCATTAGCGGCACTTCACCTAGCCCCTTCAGGCCGTAGGGAAGAGGGCTTCGACAAAGTCAACTTGGGTGTGCTGAGCAGAGTCCGCATCATGCCAATGCGAGACTAGTCAGCACTATTGGGCAGTCCCAAACTCAAAGCTGGGTCACCTTGAAACCTTGTGGCACGGAGTGTTCTCCCTCCCACACTACACGGCGGAAGTCATCAGGATCGGTGTTCCCTTCCGTGTTGAGCAGCAATACCTGCGAATCTGGTCCCAGACCCAGTCGCTCGCGCAGCTGTGCTAACTCGGAGCGTTGCATGATGAACGATAGTACTCCGAGCGTTACTGCTCCGGATTCGCCAGATACGATGAACGGGTCCCCAGCAAGCGGTACTGCGTACATCCGCATCCCGCGCGCTGCAACAAAGTCCGGGCAGGAGATGGAAACATGCGCGCAGTCCCACAGCACATTCCAGGCAATCGGATTCGGCCGCCCACAGGAGAGTCCGGCCATGATCGTCTTCAGGTCGCCTTCAATCTTGTATGGATTACCGTCTCCGATCCTCATCGATTCGAACAGACACGCCGCGTTGGTCGGCTCCACCGTGGCAAAGAGCGGCGCTTCCGTCCCGAACAATCGTCGATAAAAGGCCACTCCAGAGGCAGCTAGCGCTCCCACTCCCGCCTGCAGGAAGAGATGTGTGGGCTTGATGATCCCTTGTGCTGCCATCTGCTCCTGTGTCTCCGAGAACATAGTCGCGTACCCCTGCATCACCCACACCGGTATGTCCTCGTACCCCTTCCAAGCTGTGTCAGAGATAACCTGCCACCCGTGCTTTGCAGCATCGATGGTGATCTTCTCCACGGTCTCGTCATAGTTTCCGTCGATCACCTGCACTTCCGCTCCATATCCCCGGATCGCTTCTATCCGAGCTGGGGCTGTACCGCGAGGGACGTAGATAACGGAGCGATGACCGAGCTTGCTCGCCGCCCAGGCCACTCCACGGCCATGATTGCCGTCGGTCGCTGCAGCAAACGTGATCGTCCCTAGCTTCTTGCGCATCTCGGGCGAGCTTAACTCAACGAGCGAAAGCGGCGTATCAAGGAGGCCTAACTTCTGCCGCAGAACGTTGTAGATGGCAAACGATCCACCCAAGACCTTGAATGAATTGAGCTCCAGCCGCTGCGATTCATCCTTTACCCAGATCCCACCAAGCCCGAGCATCGAGGCAAGGCGATCGAGCCCCTTGAGCGGGCTGATCCGGTAGCCGGGAATCTCCGCGTGAAACTTCCGCGTCTGTTGAACCACTCCTGGTGGAAGAACCCTGTCCACCGCATCGCTGTGGGTGCAGCTCCAAGCGCGCTTATTGAGGACCCAGTTTATCGATTCCATTCTGTTCATCTCCACACTATTCTAAGAGTGTGTTATCGCTTTCACCCGATCGGGTGACAACGGATAGGTATTGACATCAGCTTTGATTGCGTGCGCAACAGCACGGGAGACTGCAGTGTGGGAGGCCATTAGCGGAACCTCTCCCAACCCCTTTGCTCCGTATGGCCCGTAGGAGAAGACGGCTTCGACGAAGCCGACCTTGGTGTGCGGGGCAACATCCCTGATCGTGGGAATGCGATAGGTGGTGAATCCGCTCGTGAGCAGTTTCCCATCCTTTTGCGGGATCTCCTCCATCAGGGCATAGCCCAAGCCCTGCGCTATTCCACCCTCCACTTGGCCGGAGGCGAGCTGGCGATTAACGATCTTCCCTGAGTCGTGTACAGCGACGAATTCCTCCACCGATACCTCACCAGTCGCCATGTCGACCTCTACCTCAGCGATATGCGTTGCATAGGCGTACACCATGTACGCGTTTCCGAGGCCGGTCTTCTCGTCCCAGTCAACAGGTGCGGTCTTGCTCCAACCTTCGACAGCCGGGTCGAGGTTGTTAAGCCAGAACGTTTCCGCGATCTTGGGCATTTCGTTTGGGATATCCTCTTCCGTAATTCCGAGATCGGCAGCAACACTGATGATCCGCTCGCGCAGTTTCCTCGCCGCATCAACAATAGCCAGCCCGCTCATCATCGTTCCGCGCGAGGCGACGGTTGGCCCGGAATCGGGGACGCGCGATGAGTCTACCTGTGCCATATAAATGCGCTCTACGGGTACCTGCAACGCCTCCGAGGCGATCTGTGTCAACGCGGTGATAAGCCCCTGCCCCATCTCCACCGTCCCCACAGAGAAGCCGATCGAGCCGTCGGCCTCAAGCTTCATGTACGCCCCAGCCTTATCAAGGAACGGGGCCTTGCCGCCGAGACCAACACCGTAGGTGATTGTGGAGATCCCAATCCCGCGCTTGCGATCTTCAGAAGTCTTGTTGAATTCGTCTATCACGGCGAGCCGTTCCTGCCAATGGGCCATCTCGCCCGCCACGTCGATCGTCTCCAGGATCCCGACGCTCTCCTCCAGTAACTGGTTCGTGCTCGTCTTGTCTCCTACCTTGAGAACGTTTCTGCGGCGAATTTCCAGGCGATCGATACCAAGTTTCTCGGCGAGCTTGTCCATCTGCGACTCGTGGGCGAAGATCACTTGAGGGCTCCCGAACCCGCGGAATGCACCGCAGGGAACGGTGTTTGTGGCAACAGAATATCCATCAACTTTGACGTTCGGGATGCGGTACGGTCCAGCAATGTGCATCAGGCCGCGCCAGAGGACAGCTGATGAGAGGGTCTGATAGGCGCCGGCGTTGTACACGAAGTCAGCTTCGATCGCGGTGATCGTGCCATCTCTCTTCGCCCCGCTCTTGTAGTGGACAACCGATGGATGGCGCTTGCTCGACGTAAGGATGTCCTCGGTGCGATCATAGATGAGCTTTACCGGCTTGCGCGCCTTCCACGCCAAGAGAGCGGCGAGCGATGACACGAGCGATGGCACATCTTCCTTGCCACCGAACGCACCACCGGTCGTGGTCTGCACAACGCGCACCTTGGACAGCGGAAGGCCGAGGACACGCGCAACGGCTCCTTGAACGTAGAACGGGCACTGCATCGATCCGTAGATTGTCATCGAGCCGTTCTCATCGGGGACGGCGATCGCCCCCTGCGTCTCCAGATAGGCGTGCTCCTGGTAGCCGGTGCTGTACTCGCCTTCAACGATCACATCCGCTTGCGCAAAGCCTTCCTCGACGTCTCCTTTGCGCAGGCGCATGTGGTTGAATACGTTCCTTCCTTCCTCAACTACTTCTGGCACCGCAACAGCCGGGGCATCATCTGCAAGGGCAGCGATCGGATCGGAGACGACGGGTAGAGGTTTGTAGTCGATCAGCGCTAGTTCTGCCGCGCGCTCCGCTGAAATGCGATCCTTTGCGGCGACAAGGGCGATCGGCTCACCGATGTAGCGTACGACTTCTTTAGCCAGTGCTGGCTGATCGTCGTACACGACGTGCACAACGTTCTCGCCGGGGACATCGTCAGCGGTAACGATGCAGACAACGGAAGGATCATCTTCTACGTGCGACAGATCGAGTCCGTTCAAGCGCGCGTGCGACACGCTGCTTCTTATGACGCGAGCGTAGAGCATGCCGGAGAAGATAAGGTCTCCAACGTATTTCGCCTCGCCGCGCACTTTGTCAACCGCATCAGGGCGAAGCACGGGAGCACCGATTATGCCTTCGGCCATCGGGCCCCCTTTCTTGTCATCATCGCGCGAAGAAACAGTGTTTTTCATCGTCCTCTCCAATCTGCAATTGGGGACAGCACACCTGAAACGGAGGCTGCCCCCATCTTATCTAAAATATCAGGGTTATGCCCCTAGAGCCTGCCTCCCATGGTGAGTGTAAGGATCGCCTTCTGGGTGTGCAAGCGGTTCTCGGCCTGGTCGTAGATCCAGGACAGGTCGTTATCGCACACTTCGGGGTCGGCCTCATTCCCGCGATCGATCGGCATGCACTGCAGCAGGTGTCCGGGGTTGGTGAGCTTCTTCTGCCTATCGACAGTGTAGCGCCAGTCCTGGTGCTTCTGCGCGAGCTTCAGCTCCTCTTCTTTGCCGATGTCGTAACGCTTCCCGGTGAACCAGTTGCGCGGGAAGACGACAGTCGCGCCTTCGAGGGCCTTGTCCATGTCGTGGACGATCTCGAATGATCCTCCAGACTTGCTCGCCTCGTCGCGGCACTGCTGTATCACGTTCGGGTCGAGATCGAACTCGGGCGGGTTAGCAACGACAACATCCATCCCATACAACGACGAGATGAGGGCTGTCCCCTGCACTGAGCAGCGCCCGCGAATCCACGGCGTGTACGCCCAGGTGATAACGATCTTCTTTCCCTTCACGTCCCCTTGCAGCTTCTCGTGCATCGTGTAGATGTCGGTGAGCGACTGGCAGGGGTGGTTGATGTCCGAGGCCATGTTGATGATCGGCACATCGGCGTACTCCTCGAACTTGCGCAGAACCTCGTTGCCGTGGCCGTAATACTTGATTTGGTCATCTAGCAACCGGATACCGATCCCGTCGCAGAAGCGGGACATCGCCTTGGCTGTGTCCTTCACCGTCTCGCCAGCGCCGGGCTTGTCTTCGAGGGACAGGCGCATCGTGCTCGGATTGAGGAATTGTGAATGTCCACCAAGCTGCGTCATCGCGGTCTCAAACGACATGCGTGTCCGTGTCGATCCAGAGAAGAACATCATCGCAAGCGTCTTGTACTCGAGGTACGGGTGCGGGCTGCGGCTGTAGTAGAGCCCCTTCATCTGGTCGGTGAGCTTCATCGCCAGGTCGTACTCTTCGCGCGTCCAATCGAGCTCGCCAATCAGACTGCGCCCTTTTAGGTCAAACCAACTCATGTTTCCTCCTTCTAACTACCCTTGGCGCATCGACAGGGCCAGAATGGCCTTCTCGGTATGCAACCGGTTCTCTGCCTCATCGTAGACTACAGACATCGGGCCGTCGATGATCTCATCGGTCACCTCGAAGTTGCGGTCGGCGGGCAGGCAGTGCATGAAGATCGCCTGCTTGTTGGCCAGATCGAAGTGCTTCTTAGAGATGCACCAGTCGTTCTTAAACTGCTTGCGGTATTCCTGATCCTCTTCGGGCTTCATCAAGAAACTTCCCCAGCTCTTGGCGTAGATCACGTCAGCGTCCTTGGACGCTTCGAAGACATCGTTCACGACATTGATCTTCGCTCCGCTTTGCTCGGCGGCCTTGTTGGCGAAGGCCATGTATTCGGGGTCGACGTCGTACTTCTTCGGGTAGGCGAAGGTGAGGTTCATCCCCAAAAGCGAGGCGGCAACAGCCATTGTCTGTGGCACGCCGGCGGACTTGACACGCTCGGAGTAGGCCCAGCTCATCACGACTTTCTTCTCACGCCAGTTCGGCCCGAGCTTCTCGATCATAGTCATAATGTCGGCCATGATCTGGAACGGGTGTTCTTTGTCATCGAGAGCGTTGAACACCGGGATATCCGCTGCCTCGGCCATCACGTTCAAGATATCACGTGCCATGCCGTACTTCTCCAAGCCGTACATGCGGATCATGATCCCTTCCACGTAGCGGTCGAGGACCCTTGCCGTGTCAATCCACGTCTCGTGGTGAGCAATCTGCATCACCTGCGGCGTATGGAACTGCGCGTGCCCACCGAGCTGCGTCATCGCGGCCTCAAACGAGGTGCGGGTGCGAGTGGATGGGTTAGCGAAGACCATTGCCAGTGTCTTGTTCTTCAGCAGTTCAGCCTCTTCTCCCATCGCAAGCTTGCGCTTGAGATCCAGGGATACATCGAGAATCGTCTCCAGTTCTTCACGCGAGTAGTCCATCAGACTGATGAAGTCGCGTCCACGTAGCTGCTTTGTTAACATGTTTCCTCCTAAATTAGTTCTTTGAGTTCGTTGGGTTCATAGAGTTCATAGGGTTTACGGTCTCCGTTTACCATTCACCCTTTACCCATCACCTACTTCGTTATCGTTGTTCCTGCTTTGCCGTCAAGTGCGGCAACTGCTTTATCAAGCGACGTAATGATCGCTCTTTCTCCACCGGCTTCGATAAATCTGATTGCCGCCCGTACCTTCGGCTCCATCGATCCTTTGGCGAAGTGCCCTTCGGCGTGGTACTTCTTCGCTTCCTCGACGGTGATCTGTGACAGACCCTTCTCCTGCGGTGTCTTGTAGTTCAGCTTCACCTGGTCTACATCGGTGAGGACGAGGAAGATCTTCGCCTCAACATCAACTGCAAGCCGCTCGCCAGCGAGGTCCTTATCGATAACCGCATCGACACCGACCAGCTTCTCTCCTTCCTTGAGGACCGGAATCCCGCCGCCGCCGGAAGCGATGACGATCGAGCGAGCCTCGACAAGCTGACGCACGGCTTCCTTCTCGAAGATCTCAATTGGATCAGGGGATGGAACAACGCGTCGCCAGCCGCGGCCAGCATCTTCCTTGATGTGATATCCCTTCTCCGACTCCAGCTTCTTCGCCTCTTCCTCGGAGTAGAATGGGCCAACCGGCTTCGTCGGGTTCTGGAAGGCCTGGTCTTGCTTATCGACTACGACTTGCGTTACGACGGTGGCGATAGGAATTCCACCCTTGCCCTTGTCGACAAGCAAGTTGTGCAGCGTCTGCTGCATCATGTATCCAATCAGTCCCTGGCTCTCCGCTCCACACACGTATAGGGGCATTGGAGCAGCGACGTCTTTTGCCGTCTCGTTCTGCAGCAGGAGGTTCCCTACCTGCGGACCATTCCCGTGTGTGATGATGATCTTGTACTTGCCCGATTCGACCATTTGCGCCAATTGCTGGCACGTCGTCTCGACGTTCTTCATCTGCTCAGCGAATGTCCCCCGCTGCCCGGGTTGCAGGATCGCGTTGCCACCCAATGCGATAACCGTGACCTTTTTTTCGTTACTCATTGCATCACCTTTCCTTAGTGTTATATATTTTCTCAATCTGCCTTACGATAATCCAACTCAGACTATCTCATTCTCTTCTTTGTAATTTACGTCTCCAGAGCCTGGTTCATAAACGAAGCTATCACTTCGATTGCTGTCCTCAAAGACGAAAGGTCGAGGAACTCATCTGGCTGATGTGCCTGAGCAATGTTCCCTGGCCCGTAGATAACGACGGGAACTCCCAGGTGCGGCACTATCTCTACCGCATCGGTTGAATATGGGGAGATCTCTATCTCTTGTTGTTGCCCGTCACCCGCTACAGCGGAAAGGAAGGCCCGCACGTATTCGTCATTAGCATCAGATACGATTGGTGACCGGTAATTGAATACCGTCGATGAGAATCCAGCGTCGACGCGCGCAGCGGCGGCCTTTCCTCGCTTCGCCACCAGGTCTACCATCATGTTCTTATCTGCATCGGATACCACACGCGAATCGATGCGCACCTTAGTCGTATCCGGAACGATATTCACTTGCCATCCCCCGTTGATCTGACCGATGTTTAGTGAGGTGGTGCCCCGCCCGGGGATCTCGGGAAAACTTCGAGCATCCTCCGCGAGCGCCAGGCAGAACTCTGATGCGGGAATGATGGTGTTAACTCCCTGTGCAGGCATCGATCCGTGCGCTGCCTTTCCGGTGAACGTTGCCTCCATCCACAACTCGCCCTTCTGGCCGCAGTAGGCCTTCCCTGCAGTCGGCTCGGTGATCAACAGGAATTGAGCGTCGTCGATCAATCCTGATTTGACAACCGATGCCGCACCTGAATAGCCGTGCTCCTCGTCGGCGGTGAGGGCAAGGACAATGTCCCTCTTCGGTTTTATCCCATTGCGAGCGATCATCAGAGCCATCTCGATGATCGTCGCCACACCGCTCTTCATGTCCGCCGTTCCCAATCCCCACATGCGATTCCCCTCGATGCGCGGCTCAAACGCCGGAACAGTCCACTTTTCTTCGTCAGCGTTCACGGTATCCAGGTGTCCACAGAGGACGATCGATCCGCTCTCGCGGCCTTGAATACGAGCAACAAGTGAGCTTCGCCCCTTCGCAAGGGGAACGATCGTAGAGTCGATCCCGTTCTCGGAAAGCAAGTTCTTGACCACCTGAGCGATCTCATTTTCACCGCCGGGCGGATTGACGCTGCGGACGGACACAAGCTTCTCCAGTATGGCAATAGTTTCACGGTAAGCGGCATCATTGATAACGATCATTACATAATCCTCCGTAGTTTCGGATCCAGCCGGTCTCGCAGCGCATCCCCCAGTAAATTGAACGACAACACGGCTGTCGCCAGGAAAACTCCTGGGAAGAGAATCATCCACGGCGCACGGATAATATAGGTGCGCCCCTCATTCATCATCCCTCCCCAACTGGCGATGTATGGGGGGATGCCCACACCGAGGAAGTTTAGCGCCGCTACCTCCATGATGGAGAAGGCAAAGGTGAACGTCGCCTGCACGATAACCGGTGAAAGGAGGTTGATTGCGATGTGGCGCACAAGAATGCGGAATGACGGCATCCCCAGCGCACGCGCAGCCTCGATATACGTGTTCTCCCGCAACGATAGTGTGGAACTGTAGACGACGCGCACCATCCGCGGCGCCCATACGATACCGACGGCGATGATCACATTGAGTATCCCCGGTTTGCCGAAGATGGACATCAGCGCCAGGGCGAGGATGATTGCTGGAAAGGCCATCATCGCGTCGACCACGCGCATCACGACCATGCCGAAACGATCGTAGAAGCCGCATAACATACCGATCGGTAGCCCAAGAATGAGGGCGAACCCCGATATCGACAGCCCCAACAGGAGCGTGACCCTGGTTCCAGAGAGTGCACGACTGAGGACATCGCGGCCAAAGTTGTCCGTTCCCAGTAGGTGAGTAGAATTCGGCCCTTGCAGGCGATCCGACAGGTTCAGCGTGTTCGCGCCGTAGGGCGAGATGAGCGGACCAAACGCAGCGATGAACAGTAACGAGGTCAGGATCAACACCGCTGAGAGCGTCGTCTTGCGCTTGGTGATGAACTTGAGCGTGTCGCCAAGGATCCTCCTGGTGATGGACGGCTCGTTCATCAGCGCTTCTAAGCTGCGATCAGTGGTCGGCAAGTATTCTCCTTTCCTCTAGTGATATCGGATACGCGGATCGAGTGAGGCGTACGTCAGGTCCGTTGCGAAATTGATCAACACATACAGGACCGCCACAACCATCATGATTCCCTGAATGACGGGATAATCACGCTTCAACACCGACTGCACAATCAGGCTTCCCACACCCGGGAGTGCAAATACATTCTCCGTTACAACCGCGCCGGAGACCAACGACGCAAATGTAAATGAGATCACTGTAATGATCGGAATGGATGCATTCCGTAGAGCATGCTTGATAATGACCACGCGTTCGGCAAGGCCCTTGGCCCTAGCAGTGGTAATATAGTCAGCACGAAGTACGTCGAGCATGCTCGAACGGGCAGTACGCGCCACGAGAGCAGCATTCACGAACCCAAGTGATAGCGCGGGGAGGATAAGATTCTTCAGGTTGGCCAGGTTGCCGGTGTGGAACACGGACGTAAACCCGGAACTCGGTAGCAGATGCCAGTTACCGGCAACGACAACCATCAACATCAGTCCCAACCAAAAGCTCGGAATCGACGCCCCAGCAAGAGCCACAAGGAGCAACGCGTTATCCGTCAAGCTGTTCTGCTTGAGGGAAGATATCACGCCTGCGGGGATGCCCACACCAACGACCACGAGCAACGCCATTATGCCCAAGAATGTGCTCGTCTCGGCGCGCTGCCCGATTATCTGCAACACTGGCCGTTGATAGAACAGAGACTGTCCCAGGTCCCCATGCAGAAAGTTGACGAAGTAGCGATAGAACTGGACCAACATCGGCTGATCAAGGCCCCAGCTCACGCGAAGCTGCTCGATCTGCTCTGGGGTTGCGTTCGATCCCAGCATGACTGCCGCCGGGTCTCCAGGAATGAGCTGCATCAAAATGAACGTGATGGCAATCACTAACATAATACTTATCAGCATGCCTAAACCACGCCGGATAACGAATGCTAACATTCTACTGTTCGCCCTCCATACTGACTACCACATGACTCCACGTTCACGCTGACATGCCCTTGCATGAGGCTTTACCCAACACCATTGTTTCACTAACTAAACAGTCTCCCCGACCGCGTAGGCGGCCGAGGAGACACGTATTCGTATTTGCGGCTACTTCTTCCACAAATTCCAGAAGTAGGGCGACAGCATGGGCGGGTTGGCCGCTGTGCCATATCCGCCACCGATCTCCGCGCGGATCAAATGGAGCTGGAACGCATCTCCAAACTTGATCGCCGGTATCTGCTGGTACCACAGATCCATGATCTGCTGCCACTTCGCGTAGCGCGCATCAAAATCTGTGATCTTGTTGAGCTCGCCGCGCAGCGTCTGGATCTCGGGAGTGTCCCACCAACCCGCGTAGCTTGGGTTAAGCATCAACACGAGCGACGGGTCCGGAGTCGTGCTGTAGAAGGAGAATGCAATCTCCCAAGGCGGGTTATCCGGATCGTCCTTGCTGTTGCGCACGGAGAAGAACGTTGCCTTGTCATAGACCTGTAAGTCTACGGTGAATCCGGCGTTCTTCAGTTCATCAGTCATAACGAGCGCTTGGTTGTACTGGGAGGTCATGTCCTGCGCAACGATAATCCTGATCGGCTCGTTGTTGTATCCGGCATCAAGCGCCATCTGCCAGGCCTTGGCGGGGTCGTTGGCGTTGTACAGCCCGGCACCCGCGTCTTCCGTGTACCATCTGATTCCCGGTGCAAAGTAGCTTGCATTCAGGCTCCAGAAGGTGGTATCCCCGTATCCGGCGAGCATTATGGCATTGAAGTCGAGAGCAGTGATGATCGCTTGCTTCAACGCATAGTTGTCCGCAATCAAGCTATTCCTGTTGTTGATCAGCGCGATCGGGTAGATCGGAGGGTGATCGGTGATAATCGGAACAATGTTCGCATCCCCTTCCACGTTTGCGTACAGGTCGTTGGGGATGTTGGCCACATAGTCATACGTCCCGGACTGGATCCCAATAAGCCGCGCATTGTCTTCAGAAACGAAGAAGAACTGCAGCTTGTCAAAGTAGGCGACCTTCTCCCCGGCAAAACCGCTTGCCGCAGTCGGAGAACTGGAATAACCAGCGAAACGTTCAAGCAGAATGTAGTCTCCTGCCTTCCATTCAGCGAACTTGTATGGCCCGGTACCGATGATATCCTTGGCCGCAAGCGGCTGATCGCCGGCGTTCTCGATGATCTCCTTCGGATAGATGCTTGGCCCACCGTAGATGTTCGCAAGGTACGTCGTCATGGGAGCAAACGGCTCATCCAAGGTTAGCTGCACCGTGTAGTCATCGAGGGCGACAACGTCGGTAACATGTGACCACAGCGCCTTCGACGTTAGTCCATACTCGCCCCACCTGGTGAGAGAGGCAACAACGTCTTCCGCCTTCATCTCTTTGCCATTGTGGAACAGAACCCCTCGTCTCAGATTAAATATCGCAACGGTCCCTGATTCATCCAGTTCCCAACTGAGAGCCAGCATAGGCTGCGGCGTATACGAACCATCAAACGCAAACAGCCCTTCCAGAATGTGTCGCGCCGGTATGCTTGCCGCAACGCCTGTGTCCATCTGCATGTCAAGCTTTCCCGGCTCTGAGGCTAGGGCGCAACGAAGCGTTCCGCCATACTGTGGACCATCATCAGCAACAGAAACTAAACCGGTTCCGAGAATCAGCAATAACGAGATTACGAGAATACTACCTACGGTCAATCTGCGATTCATGAGTGCCTCCTATTTTTCTATGTGTTTCGCGCCTATTTCTTATACTAGCTCTTCTTGTCTCACCTCCCGTTATGTAAGGTAACGCAAAGCCATCTCTTGTATTACAGTATAGAAATCATGCCTCCCAAATCTCCATCATCCTACGCCAGTGCTCATCCACCTTTTCCGCCGCAACTAGGGGGGCCCCCTGCGCAATGGCATCGAGAATTTCACAATGAACGCCGACGACCTGTTCCAGGTCAGCTACATTCTTAAGGTAGTAGTGGTGCGTAAACTCCCGATACAGCTTCTGATCCATCGTGTCTACCAGTGGAATAATCGCTTCGGTGATCAAGTGGCTATGCGCAGCATCCACCAAGCCACTGTGGAACGCCTTATCGGCTTCAAAGTACGACGAGAAGTCTCCTTTCTGAGCTTCTTCTCGCATCTTGACAAGGATGTCTCTGAGAACCTCTATCTCATCGGACGAGTGCTGTCTGGCAACGTACGCCGCGACCGGAGGCTCAAGGACAGATCTGGCTTCCATCACTTCCAAGCACCCGGCCTCGCTCTCGATAAGGTGCGGCGCGTCCTGTTCCTCATCCAGGGAAGGCACCTTTAGAACGTAATTGCCGCTTCCCGCACGTGCGGTGATCAGCCCAACCGCCTGCAGTGCAGAAAGAGCCTCCCTGATCGATGGGCGGCTCACTCCCATCTGCTCGCCCAGCTCGGACTCGGAGGGAAGCTTGCTCCCCACTGGAAACATCCCGTCCTTGATCGCGGAAATGAGCTGCTGCGCCACGATCGCAGAGACCTTGCGCGGCCGCACCTTCTCAAAAGGCATCGAGCTTCTTCTTTTCGCTTGATCTGTCATCTTGCCAAGTTGTATGATAGCATTACGAGTGGTCGTTGGCAAGTGCCCTTTCTTTGATTCTTCAAGCCTGGAAGAGCTTCACCAGGTTGGTAACAAAGAGTTGACTGCAGAGCCCTTAGCTGCGCAAGAGTTCGAGCGGTGAGGTTCAAGCTTCAGTGTAACCGTAAATCTTTATGTCTTGTCACTTCGTGTTCTTCGTGTCCTTCGTGGTGAAGCATTCTATTTTCCAGGCTGGATCTCTTGTCGTCCGTATTCTGCTGCCGTGTGGTCCCACTGATGATGCAGCAGTCAGTGAAAGCTAGTTTGTGACTTGTTCGCTTACCCTGGCCATCATCAAACCAATTTGCTCCACATCGACATCATCCCGCTCGACAATGCCCATGATTCGCCCTTCATACATCACAGCAATGCGATCTGAGAGGTTCAGGATCTCATCGAGGTCTTCCGAGATAAGTAGGGTCGCGGTCCCTGCAGCCCGTTGTTCGATCAAACGCTGATGCACGTATTCCGTCGCGCTCACATCGAGACCTCGCGTCGGTTGAGCGGCAACAAGAACGCTCGGGTTGCGGGAGAGTTCGCGGGCGAGGATCAGCTTTTGGATGTTCCCTCCCGAAAGGCTCTTGAGGGGTGTGTGCCGCGATGGGGTTCTTATATCGAAGGCCTCTATCATTCTATCGCTCTCTGCGGCAATCTTTCCGAAGTCCATGAACACCCCGTGTGCGTACGGCTGATGATGGTGGTCCTTGAGGATCAGGTTCTCCTCCACTGTAAAGTCACGCACGGTCCCGTCTACCATCCGCTCTTCCGGGATGTACGACAGGCCATTATCGAGCAGATCCCACAGATTCCGCTGATTCATCCTCCCCCTTCAAGCTAGTGCGAAGAAACAGCTACCTGCATCCGCTCCCAGTGTTCACGCATTTTCTGCGTGGCAAGCTCAGTGTCTTGGTCAACGATTGCCTGAATGAGTTCGTCGTGCAGGGCTGCCACATCTTCTAATCCGAGCTTGTTCTTGAAGTAGTAATCTTGCGTAAACTCACGGTATAGCTTCTGTTCCATCGTATTGATAAGCGGGATAAGAGCACCCGCTACAAGCGTGTTGTGAGATGCAGTGACAATAGCTAGATGGACTTCCTTGTCCATGGCGAAGTACGGGTCGAAGTCCCCTTTCTTCGCCAAGTGTCCTAGTTTCTCGTGTAGCGAGCGAAGATCCTCAACATCATTCACCGTCCGCTTTTTGGCCGCCAAGCCAGCCACAGGCGGCTCGAACAGGCCACGCGCCTCCATAATTTCAATGCAGCTCGACTCGTTCTCTAATACGAGAACGGCCTCTCTGGCGATGGTATCGATGAGAGATGTACCGTTGCGCACGTAGTTCCCGCTTCCCGGCTTCGATTCAATCAAACCGACAGCAGTGAGAGCAGAGAGGGCTTCACGGATCGTCGGGCGACTCACCCCCATGTGCTCAGCAAGCTCAAACTCTGATGGCAGCTTGCTTCCTACGGGGAAGCTTCCGTCCTTTATCGTCTCTATGATCTGCTCGGCAACAATAGTCGCGACCTTCTTCGGACGTACCTTGTGAAACTGCACACAAACCACCCTCTATTGGCTAGGTTGCTATTCAGCCTAGCAACCATCATAGCGATGTGACATGTGTGTGTCAATACGAAGACTGGCTCGTAATTGCTCCCAATCAATCGAGAGAGAGCGGCACGATCTTGTGATTGAGTACGTCGATCAACCCACGATCGGTGAGACCGAGGGTGGGTACTGTTGGCAACGAGACGAAGGAGAGAGCCATGAATGGTGCATCGAGTAAGCAGCCGAGAACATGGGCAGCGCTCCTGACTTCGGCAAGGTTTCGATCGACGACTTCGGTCTCTTCCTCGCTCATCAAGCCACAGAGCGGCAGCGGAAGGATCGCTTGCACTGCTCCATCACTCACAACCACGAACCCGCCCTGCGCTTCGACAAGGGCATCCACAGCCACACGCATGTCGCGCCTATCAACGCCGACAACAACAATATTGTGGTGGTCATGCGAAACGCTCCCCGCGATCGCTCCGTGCTTCAGGCCGAAGCCGTGGATCAGGCCCCGTCCGATGTTCCCGTTCTTACCGTAGCGTTCCACGCAGAACATCGGGAGCACATCGTGCTCAACGTCCGCAATGACAATGCCACCCTTCACGGCGAGTGTCGCTTCAATCGCGTTGTTCACAATCTGCCCGGGTATGAGATCGATCACGCGGGCACGGATCGACTCGCCACTGGCCGGTATCATAAAGTCTTCGTCGATGAGTTGGTGATGCAGCCTCACCGTGTGGCGCAGTTTGTCAGGATAGGCAACACGTGGGGGAGTTACAACGAGCTGCCCCTTCTCCGCCACAAGCTCTCCGTTCACGAAGACCCGCTCCGGCTCTATGTTCTCGATAGAAGAGGCAAGGATAAAGTCTGCATATCGGCCGGGGCTGATAGAACCGAGCAGGTGCTCAATGTGAAAGTGCTGGGCCGTATTCAGCGTTGCCATCCTGATTGCTTCTATCGGGTCGAGTCCCAGCTCGATCGCGCGGTTGACGTTGTAGTTGATGTGCCCCTCAGACCGGATGTCTGCGGTGTGCTTATCGTCGGTGCAGAACATAAGGTTTCGTGTGTCGGCACCGTGTTCGACGATGCCACTGATCAGCGCATCGACGTTTCGCTCGCTCGACCCCTCACGCACCATTACACCCATGCCGAGTGCGAGGCGCTCTTCCAGCTCATCAAACGTGACGCACTCGTGATCATCGTTCAATCCGGCTGTGGCGTAGGCCTGCAGCGCTGCTCCTGTGAGGCCAATCGCGTGACCGTTTGCGATCTTGCCGCGCCTTTGTGCGGCGATGATCTTTTGCAAGTGCTCATCACTCAAGGTATCGATCTTCGCCGGGTCAAGCTCCCCCAGGCTCACCGCCGCTTCGAGATCGAGGAGGCGCTCCGTCTCCTCAACTCCGAGTGCGCCACCCGTCGTCTCGAGACCAGGAGCGGTGGGAACACGCGATGAAACCTCGATAAAGATGCGATAGGGGAGATCCTCAATCCCATTGATGAACACAAGGAGTCCATCCAAACCTGCGACATTGCTGATCTCCATCGGATCGATGAGCATGGTCGTCGTCCCACGAGGAACGATCACCTCAGCAAGCGCCGGCGGCGTGAGGAGGGTTGTCTCGATGTGCACGTGCGCATCGATCAACCCGGGAATGGCATAGTTATGCTCACCGTCGCTCACCACTGTTGGGGTGTGCTTTGGAAGCGACGAAGAGATCGTGACCACGCGTCCATTCTTGATCCCGATGTTCGTCGCTACAATCTCAGCGCTGTACACGTTGACAAGCTGCACGTCTCTAACCAACAGGTCGAGCGGTTCTCGATCGTACGCCGCTCGTATCTCGGCCTTCAGCTTACCTAACCTCTTCATGTCGCTCTGTTCCACCTTAAATCCCCCTCTTCTTGCAACGGCAATCTTCTCATCACCCATCGAAGATCCAAGCCACTCGACATGTTGATCAGGCTGCTACAAATTCTCCCCAACCGGCATTTCCTTGAAACTCTCCATCTGTGTAGACGACCCTACCGCGGGAGATCGTCGTATCGACCGCTCCGTGAACGGCCATCTCCTCGTATGGGGAGAAGTCGGTATTCATGTGCAGATCCTTGGCGTGGATCGTCCATTCTTTATCTGGATCAAAGATGACGATGTCGGCGTCCGACCCAATTCTAAGAGTCCCCTTGCGTGGGTAAAGACCGTTCACACGCGCTGGCCCTTCACAGAGCAGACGAGGAAGATCTGTCAATGCTAGTCGCTCTTTGGCTACACCCTCAGAATACAGAAGAGAAAGCAGAGTCTCCACCCCAGGAAGGCCGTAGGGGAGATCGAGGAATGATCCTTTCCACGTCTTCTGCTCGACGGTAAACGGGCAGTGATCGGTCGCTACGAGATCGAGCGTCCCTTCGCGCAGGGCTTTCCACAACGCATCCTGATCTCTTTCGGTGCGTAGCGGCGGCATCACTGAAAACAGGTGCCCTTCCGGTTTTTTGTATACATCCTCGGTCAAGAGGAGATACTGCGGGCAGGTCTCCCCACTCACGCGTACCCCATGTGTGTGTGCACGATGGATAATCTCTAACCCTTGTCTGGAACTCACGTGCACGATGTGCAATCTTGCTCTGGTGTCTTCGGTAAGGGTGACGGCCTCCGCGACGGCCAGAGCTTCGCAAATCGGAGGACGGGTTCTCGAATAGTGGGCCATCGATCCTTTCTGAGCCGGAGTAAGCTGCCGCAAGAAAGACTCGATTATCGAATCATCTTCCGCGTGCACCATCGCCACGCCGCCAAACTCGGAAATCTTGCGGAACGCACGATAGAGGACAGCGGAGTCCGAGCGTTGCCCAAGCGATCCATACGCCATGTAGAACTTGAATGTTTTCACCCCGGCTTCTTGTGCTCGCTCGAATTCTTCTTCATGCCCAGGCTCCCAGCCGATCACCTCCGCGTGCAGGGCAAAATCCACCACCGACGGTGCGGCCTCTCGCTTACGAGCTTCTATCTCTTCGGGAATTGAGGTCTTCGAGTCTCCAACAGTAAAATCGATTATCGTCGTTACCCCACCGCACGCTGCAGCGATCGTCCCGCTGAGAAAGTCATCGCTCGAACTGATTCCGTAGTTCTCAGCAGCCATGTGCGTATGAGCGTCGATAACACCTGGGAATACAAGCTTTCCAGATGCGTCAATTTCTTTCCTGCCACTAAGATTAACGCCCATAGTAGCGATCTTTCCCCCACTGACAGCGACATCAGCTTTGACGACCTCGTAGGGAGTAACAATGGTCCCGCCGCGGATCACAACGTCGTTCATATGTCCACCCTCTCTACCACAAGCTGCAGAGCTTCGTGCGGGCAAGCGGAGGCGCACAGCCCACACAACCGGCAGGCCGACGAATCAACTTGCCGGGGACTTCTCCGTGCCTGGTACGGACAGATCCGTACGCACACCCCGCAATCTACGCAGCGCTCTTCATTTAGCCCAAATGACGCTCTCTCTGCATCGGTTGTTGTGGGTAGGCCGGAGTCGCTCCGCTCATACCCCCGCAATGAGGGAAGCGCCGCCCCGATCACGTCGTTCAGGCTACAATAGCCAAGTTCCTCCAATCGAGCAGAGAGCTTTTCCGCAAGATCGGAGAAGATCGTAACTCCGCGCAGGATAGCTAAGCTGCAGATCCCAACGGCGTGTGCACCGGCCATCATCATCTCGACGATCTCATCGACGTTCCAAATCCCGCCGGTGCCGACAATGGGGGCTCCCGTAGCAAGGGCAATCTCGGATACGATCCGCAGGGCGATAGGTAGGATCGCCTCTCCGGTCAGCCATCCGTATCCACTTCTAAGAACTGGAGCGCACTTCTCCACATCGATCCGCAACGCCGGCCCGATCGAATCGATCGCCGTGATCGCCTCTGCCCCGTTTGCCAGGCACGCACGTGCGACATCGACCACATCGGGCCAGTTAGCGCTCACCTTGGCGAAGACCGGTATATCGACCTGCTGGACCGCTTCCCTAACCATAGGCAACAGAGCCTTGCCGTCGTAGGAGACGACCTCAAGTGCATCAGCGCCAGCACGCTCGATGCGATGGGCGAGCACAGCGACGTCCTGCAAAGCGAGGCCCAGACTGGCAATGACGACCGCTCCACCCTCCTCAGCAAGCGGTATCTCCCTCTCAATCCATTGCTCGCAAGGTAGATCAGACCACTTTTCACCATTGATGAGACCGTTTTCCACCTTGGCAATGTGGGGGACAGGATTAACAGCAGGCACTCGACTAATTGTCTTAGTCACCACTGCCCCGGCTCCGGCACGATGGGCACGGAGGATCGCGCTGCCGTCGTAGGAGAGCGGACCGGATGCAAGAATAAACGGATTCTTGAGTTTAACTCCACCGATAGTTGTCTTGAGCTCTGCCATCTCTCACCCCACTCCCCACAGCCGCTGAGCCTGTGTTCTTGCTGCATGTCTCGCCTCTTCGATGTCCACGGTCAACAGCTCACCGTCGTTCATGAGAAGCCTTCCGTTCACGATCGACAGACGAACGTCGCTGCCGCTACGGTAGAGAACTACCTGATCGAGAGCATTCTCTTGAGTAAGAGGTGTATCAAGAGACAAATCAATTCCGATCAAGTCAGCGAGCATTCCCGGGGCGATCTTCCCTGTATTTTGGATGCCAATCGCCTCCGCTCCCCAGGATGTACCCATAGCAAAGACCGTCTTTGCTGGCATCACTTGTGGGTCGCACAACGCGCCCTTATGAATCAGGAACGCCGCGCGCATCACCTCGAATGGATCGTTGATGTAGCCATCCGTACCTAGCCCCGGTCGCATCCCGCGTGAGATCATATCCGGAACCAGTGCGATCCCTCCTCCCACTTCGCAGTTGCTTAAGGGCATGTGCGCAAGCCGCACTCCACGCGCGGCAAGGATATCGATCTCTTCTAAGTCAAGCGCCACCCCTTGAGCCGCAAGGACTGAACCATCCCAGAACCCGACCTGAGCGTACCACTGCACCGGCCGAAGACCATGTTTCTGGAGGCATACCTCCGGTTCATACGGACTTTCTGAGAGATGGAGATGAATTCCGCATCCAAGTTCATCGGCGATCTCCTTGGCATGCCTGACGAACCCCTCCGAGCAGGTGAAGCTCGTGTGGACACACATCATTCCACTAACGAGTGGATCGGCCACGTGCCTTTCGGCAAATCGCGCGTTCTCCGTGATCGCCTTTTCTCCCAGTTCTCTTCCCAGCCTCTCCGACGCCTCGATTGACAGGACTGCTCTAAGGCCTGCATCTATTAGAACCTTCGCTTCCACTTCGAGCGCCCCAGGGAGGCAGTTTGGCGCCTCCAAAATGTCGCAGAAACTGGTGAACCCGGACTGAATCATCCTCCCACACGCTAGTCGAGACACGGCAGAGATCATCTCGTGGTCAAGTCGATTCTCTACCCGCGGCCACCAGAAGTCGCTTAGAAATTCATAGAAGCCCACTGATGACGCATCGACCGGAATACCGTGAGCAAGGAGGCCGTAGGAGTGCATGTGTGCATTCACAAACCCGGGCATGAGGAGAAGATCGGTCGCATCGATCACCTCAGCATCAAGATGTGCGGCACGCAGCTCATCGTTCGGACCGACTGCAGTGATCATTGCCCCATCGATCGCAGCCCCCCAATCCTCTTTCAATGGTTCTTCAGCAGAGGAAAGGAGCGCTCCGCCGAGAACGAGACGTTCAGCCATCCTCTAACCCCTTCAGCCGCTTGGCCACCTGAGAGAGACTAAGCCTTTCCAAGGTCTTCGTCGTCGGCCAACCGCGCTTCTTATCCCAGCCACGCAAGTCGTAGTATTCATCGAGCATATCTTCCGCATGAGCAATCTCTCCCTTTGCTCCAGCAGAGGGAGAGGGCTCCTCGGTGAACCGGCGCGGGAGGCGATCATCCGACCGCGTGATCCCGTGGATCGCGTTGTAGGCACGCATCAGGTTGTATATCCGCTCCCCGATTGTCTTGAGATTGCCTCCGGTAAATTCGATCCCCGTAGCGTAGGTCAGCCCCTGCGCGATCTCCGGCCAGTAGATCTCGGCCATGACAAACGTGCCGCCAGACTTGCATACGCCCACAGAATCGACCACCGCGCCGAAATCCTCTCCGTCCTTCACCAGGAATGGCTTGTACTTTGTTGCGTGCGGATCGGCCATTTCAGGCAGATACTCTTTCCCGTAGCGACGTTCCACTTCTTTAGGATAGCCTGTCTCATCGATCGTAGGGAAGGCCTTGAGGTGGTCGGCTCCGCGGCTCGATGTGATGTGCGCAAGGCCCATGGACTGCTGTGCTCGCCCATCCTGAGCCGGAATCTCCTGCCCCTTGACCTCCATCGCGTAGTATTCCGCTCCGTGCCCAATCTGAGCTGCAGCAACACGTACCCCGTCTGCAAGGAGTGCTCCCAATCCTTCACGGTTGGCGATCTGCTCGATCAGCTCAAGGACCACGTGGTAGTTGCCCCATTCCAGGGGCATTCCGCCGGTCTCCTTCTTCGTCAGGATCCCTTTCTCGTACAGTTCCATGGCAAAGGAGATCGACCGACCGGTGGAGATTGTATCGAGCCCCAACCTATCGCAGCGGTCGTTCGCCGCGATGATCGCATCCAGCCTGCTGACACCGACCCCCGATCCCAACGAACTCAGTGTCTCGTATTCGAAGCTCGATGTAACAGTCCCAGCGAACTCTCCTTCGCTCACCCGATAGATGTTGTCGCAGCGAATCGGGCACGCGAAGCACCCATCGTTCTTGACCCAGTACTTGTCATGGAGGGTGTCACCCCCGATCTTCTCAGCAAGGGCAAAATCCCCCGCTTGGAAGTTGTTGGTGGGAAAGCGACCAATCTCGTTCATGATCATCACCAATCCGGAGGTACCGTAGCGAGCAAGGGCAGGATAGAACTCGTTCTTTCTGATCCGCTCATGCATAGCGCGAGAAAGACGGCCAAATTCCGCGGGGTGTGCGATTGGAACCTTTCCCTTTCCTCGTACTGCAATCGCTTTGAGCTTCTTTGATCCCATCACCGTCCCAATCCCGCTGCGTGCAAGGCTTCGGTTGGGGGTCACTTGAATAGAGGCATAGCGGACCCCGTTCTCCCCGGCAGGACCGATGCACGCAACCTTAATCCGCTCATCACCTTTCTGTTCTCTGATAGCTGCTTCAGTCTCGATCGTATCCATCCCCCACAAACTGCTGGCATCTTCTAGGGTAGCTTTCTCCTGCCCAATCCACAGCGTGACCGGCCGATCGGCAGCGCCAGTGATAACCAGCATGTCGTATCCGGCGAACTTCAGCTCCGGTCCGAAGTATCCGCCACAGTTCGAATCGCCATAGATTCCGGTAAGCGGAGACTTGCTGATCGCCTCCATCCGTCCGCAGGTCGGCCAAGCCGTGCCCACAAGCGGACCGGTGGCAATAACCAACACATTCTCCGGTGATAGCGGATTGACCGAAGGAGAGACTTCATCCCAGAGAATCTTGACGCCAAATCCGTTCCCACCCAGGAATGCGCGGGCCATCTCCGATGTAACCTCGTGCTCTTCGATCGTTCTCTCACTGAGGTCCACCCGTAGGTACCTTCCCATATAACCGCCACCTATCTGCATCGTCCCTCCTGGACTAGTCCGTCAAGGCCAAGCTCACGCAGCTTCTCATCGGTGGGAATACCATTCTCATCCCATCCGCGTAGCAGGTAGTACCGTTTCAACATCGCATCGAAGTCATTGATCTTGTGCATGATGGTAATCCTGCCGTGCTTAACAGGGAGGGATTCGTCAGTGAATCTGGAGGGAAGTCGATCGTCCCTTGCCGACAGGCCGAGACGCACATTGTACATCCGTTCCAGATTAATGATCCGTTCCCCAATTTGCAAGAGCTCATCTGCTTTGATCTTCCACCCAAGGGCGCTGATTCCCCATGCCAAGTCCTCAGGGTAAAGCTGATAATTCTCCACGGTGCTGAACTTGCAGACCCCTAAGGAATCAGCAATCGCACAGTACCGCTCGCTGAATTCGACAAGGTCGGGCTTATAACGCTCGTTGTCCGTATCCAACAGATCGGGCATGGTGTCTGGAAGGAGATCATTTCCCACTTGTTCGAGGTGTGCCACATCGATCGTTGGGAGGGCGTACAGATGATCAGCGCCACGGTTAGAGGTAGCATGCCCCAAGCCAAAGCCCTTGGCCACACGCGGCTCCTGGGACGGAATCTCCAGGCCTTTCACCTGCATCGCATACCGGTACGCTTCACCCCCGATCTCCACGGCCGCACGTCGCGTCCCCTGTGCTAGAAGTGCCCCTAGGCCTTCCCGCTTTGCAATCTGGTTGATCAGAGTGACAATTGTCTCGCCGTTTCCCCACGAGAGATCCAATTCATCGCTGTGCAGCAACCCCTTCTCATGGCACTCCATGGCGAACGCTATCGCGGCACCAGTGGAGAGCGTGTCCATCCCTAGCTCGTTGCATAGGAAATTTGCGTAGATAATAACCTGCGGGTCACTGCAGTAACACTTGCCTCCAAACGCGTCGATCGTCTCGTATTCCGGTCCAGCGGTGCGACAGCGGTACTTCCCTTCATCGATCCTGGACACACGCGCACACCGAATTGGGCAGCCAAGACAGCCTTCAGTCTTCTCCTTAAAACGCTCAAGCGCCTCGGCGTTGATTCGATCGACAAACGGGACTTGCCCCAACTGCATGTTCTTCGTAGGCAGATCACCCACATCGTTCTTGATGTTAACAAGGATCGGTGTGCCCCATCTGTGGTACTCAGCCGTTGCCGGACTGGCAAGGATTTTCTTGGTAGCAGCACGAACCTGATCGAGGAATTCCTTTGGAGACAGTTGCGGTCTGTTCCGAATGACTACCACTGCCTTCAGATTCTTGGCCCCGAATACTGTCCCTCCCCCTGTCCGTGCTGCCGCTCGTCCTCCGTCGTTCATCACACTGGCAAAGAGGACACCGTTCTCTCCCGCCGGCCCGATGCTTGCCACAGCGGCATCTGGGTACTTCGCGTGCAGGAGCGCTTCTGTTTCTCCTGTGGTCTTGCCCCTCAGTTCGTCAGCAAACTCAATTCGAATACTGAGCTTGTCAATCACGAGATACACCGGCCTTTCCGCCTGACCTTGAATCACTACTGCATCGAAGCCACAGGCCGCCAGATATGGCCCCAGTTTCCCTCCGGCATTGGCATACCCATAGATCCCGGTGAGAGGAGAGCGAAAGGTGAGGTGATAACGGGACGCCGCAGGCCACGGTGTTCCGGAAAAGAGGCCAGAGGAGATGATGACGGCACTCTCTTGACTCTCAGGCTCAACCTCTTTCCCGACCAGATCGTACAAGATACTGGCAGCGTAACCTCGCCCGCCTAAGTAGGACCCTATTGCCTCTATCGGCGTGTCCACGAGCTCAATCGCGTACGCCGATAGATCAACATAACCAGTCTTGCGCGTGTTCATCTCATCTCTTCTCGCTCGTCAATTTGAACTTCTCAACCTCTGCCAGCGTAGGGAGTGAGGGCTGCGCTCCTCTGATGGTGGTGGCCAACGCACCGACCGCATTTGCCCATCGGATCGCATCCGACAGGCAGCAATCGTCCAGCGCCCATCCCAGGGCACCGTTAAACGCATCTCCAGCAGCAGTAGTATCAATCGGAGCAACGCCAAACGCAGGGAACTGACGCGTGCCATCGCGTTTAAACAAGTACGCTCCTTGGTCACCCGCCTTGCAGACTACGTGCCTCACACCGAGATCCAACAGCTTGTGCGCTGCTGCCTCTAGATCGTGTTCACCGGTCACAGCAAACAATTCCCCCTTGTTTGGCGTCAGAAAATCAACTCGCTCAAGAAAGACGGACGAGAGGTCCTGCGCCGGAGCTGGGTCGAGGATCACCCGAGGATGTGTCGATGGTAATCGTCGCAATAGGTGATCGATCGTTTCCAGTGGAATCTCAAGCTGAAGAAGAAGCACGTCCGATCTTGCAATCGTTGGAAGCACCCGGTCTATATAAGCGGTATCTACACGGGCATTCGCACCCGGGGTATAAGCAATGACGTTCTCACCATCCTCACTCACCCAGATGCTGGCAATCCCCGTGGACTGCCCCTCCTCTCGCTCGACCGCACTAACATCGATGCCGTTTTCCGCAAGGCTGTTCAAGAGTTCCTCCGCAAAGGGATCGACGCCGATCTTCCCATAGAAGGAGACCTGAGCCCCAAGGCGAGCTGCAGCCACAGCCTGGTTCGCCCCCTTTCCACCCGGGTAGCGGTCGAATCTATGACCGAGAACGGTCTCCCCTGGTTGAGGAAGGTGCGGGACCTCGGTGACGAGATCCATGTTGATGCTCCCCAATACACTGATCACTTGTCCAGATTCACCTCTCTTCTGTAAACTCATGCGCTACGGATGATCGGCCCGACAATTTGCTTTCCCCGCTCTGCTGTCCATTGACTCAGTTTTGCGAAGCTCATCTTCTCAAACCCGATCACGTAACTTTCGAACTCCTGCCCGACAGGGCCCTTCCATTTATCAGGAATGCGCTCGTATCCAAGGATGGTGCCGAGAAGGCCACCAACTTGTCCGGTCGAGCAGTCTGTGTCAAATCCACACATGAGTGTAGTTGTGAGAGACTTCTCGAAATCCCCCTCTCCCAATAACAGGCCCGTGACTACAGTGGCGATGTTGGGAAAAGTGTGTATCCAGTGGTAATGGCCCAGCTCCTGCTGGATCTTTGCCAGCACGCCCTTCCAGTCTCCTATCTTGTTGCACCACCTGATAGTCCGTTCGACCACCTCGCTAAAACGACTCTCTGGCGGAACGAACGCCAACGCCAGCCGCAGGATATCCTCGATCGACCGGTCGGAGAAGGCAATGCTGATAAGGGCGGCACAGAAGACCTCACCGTAGATCCCCTCTCGTCGATGCGAGATGATCGCATCGCGAAAGGCGAGCTCTGCGGCAAGATCGGGGCGAAACGGTGTCAGCAATCCATGTATCTCGCCGCGCATCTGTGCGCCAATCCACTCACTGCACGGATTTCGAAATCGCCCGCTCTCTGGCGGCATGATCCCTGCTTTGACGTTCTCCAATGCGCTCATCTCCGCAGTGAACGCATATGGCAGGTGCTCCACCCACTCCAGAGCTAGCTGCTCGCTAGTAAACGAAGAACCGTACTCATCAAGCACATGGAGCACAAGGATCGGGTAGGCCGTATCGTCATTCTCCACCTTAGGCGGGACGAGGTAGCTATTAACCGTCCCATAGCGGGAACGGATCATCTCACTTGTCCAGCCTTCCACCGGGTCACCCAGTGCCGTGCCGATGCACTTCCCCACCCATCCTCCTTTTACTCGATCGAGATACTCCGAATCGGTGATCATACCGGGAATCCCTTTCGGAGGTTGAGGGAGCAAAGCAGCCATTTCGCTGAAAGTCGTGGGTCCGATGTTCTTGCCAGCTTCCAGCGCAAGGTGGATCTCCTTGTTAATACGAGAGATCCTGACAAGAAGCTTGTCCCAATTGCCATCCGTATAGCATTTCTCAGCGTGTTGGAGAAGCTTAAGGGCAGCATCCATGTTGTATCCCTGATTGATCATCGCTTGCACAGCGGCACGCATGGGGTAGATCTTCACTCCGGAGAGGCTTGTCGTCTCCCACATGTTTGCCGCGTCCTCACGTCGCTTCTTCAATCGATCCATGTATACCTCACTCATCCCGGAGTGCCTTGGCGAGAAGTTCGAGAATGTCAAGGACTTCTACTTTCGATCCTGCCTTGCTCTTGGCATCCAGAAGTCCACTCTGACACGCCGGGCATGCACTCACCACTGTGTCCGCTCCCGTTGCTTCCGCCTCTGTAAACCGATCGAGCTCGCAATCCACGGACATTTCCTCGTAGTCATAGCGAACAAACGCGCCGTTTCCACAGCAGAAAGAGTTATCACGGTTACGCGGCATCTCCACCAGCCTGAGCCCAGGGATCATTTCGATCAGTTCTCGCGGTGGCTCGTAAATTCCCATGTGTCTGCCAAGATTACAGGGATCATGATAGGTAACGACACGAGACAGCTTCTTCAGCTGAACAGGGTGCTTTGCGAGCTCCCCAGTAATAAACTCAGTCAAGTGCATCGTCTTAAACGGGAGCGGCTCGCCGAGAAGCCGCGGCATCTCTTCCCTAAACGTACGCAAGCACCCGGGGCAGGCAAAGACAACGGTCTCTATTCCAAGGCAGGAAATGGCTTCCAGATTCATCGCCGCCGTTTTTCTTGCATGATCCATCTTCCCTGCCGCGATATAGGGATGACCGCAACATTGTTCGTTACCAAGAAGTGTGAAATCCACTCCCAGCTTTTCGAGAACCTGATAAGAACTACGGGCGATACCGCGTCTCAGGTAAGCAGTGGTGCAACCAACAAAGAACAGGACACCTGCTTGCCTATCAATCCTTTCTCTGTTGGGAAGCCAGGCAAGTCTCTTCTCTCCGGGTTTCTTATACGGATTGCCAAACTCGTCCACCTGAGCAAGTACATCGCTGAGGCCAGAGGGCAACAAATCCCGCTCTGCCAGGTCCTCTTTCATCGCTGCGTAGATCTCAGTGAGCGGAAGATACTTGAAGCACTGCTCTTGGCAAGCCTCACACTCGGTACAGGCAAAGATACGTTCTGCAACATCTTCGTCATACTCTATTTCCTTGTCGATCAGGGCACGCGCGATGGCAAGCTTTCCCCGCGCGCCATACGATTCAAGCCCATACGTTGCATATGGTGGACAGATCTTCTGTCCTTCCCCTTGTTCTTGATCGAAACAGAACGCACACCGAAGACAGCTGTAGATCTGATCTCTATACTTCTCAAGCTTCATGTTTCACTCCAGTGGGGAAGAGAAGGTCGGGGTTCAAGATACCGTTCGGGTCCATCGTGGTCTTGAGCGCCTTAAACAGCTCAAAAGACGTACCGAGCTTTCCCATGATGTACGGAGAAACCCCGGCACCCAAACCGCCCGGGCTCATCCGCCCTTCCGTGAACATCAACTCGGCGATATCGCCGCGTAACTTCATCCCGTACTCCCAGGCGTCATTTCGGCGTTCATCATACAGGGTGTCGATCCACAGGTAGGCCCCGTTGCGGGAGAAGTATGCATCAAGACCCTTGACTCGAATCCCGTATCGGGTGAAATCCGCATCGCGCTCTTCCCGTAGATTGCGGAACAGCCGAACCGCCTTCTTCAGCCCCTGAGTGGAGACAAACCCCGCTACCTCGGGGCAGAAGTACGGCCGATCACTGTAGTATGGTCCGGGCGCGGTGTTTCGCAGCCAGGAGTACATGTGCTCCTCCCAGTAGTGCCTCGTCCCCTCCGCAGAGGAAGGGCGCCCGCCGTGCGATTCGCAGATTGCAGCAGCCTCCTGAAGCCGCTCGCGTGCCCTAGTAGCACGATCACGAACGATCAGGTGGAGGAACCCGTCACCTTCCACTCCCGCCGGTTTAGGTCCACCGAACATGCCAACAATGAACGTCGCTGCCTCGCGCATCTGAATACCATCCGCTGCATCGATTGCATCCTGATAGTCATCAAAAGCATAAAATGCAAACAGCTCCGTCTCCGGAACCGGCCGAATGCGATATGTTACCTTGGTGATAATGCCAAGGACCCCATACGACCCCATGAATAGCCCAGCAAAATCGGGCCCGTTAGCATTTCGCTCGATCGGCTCAGAATTCGGATTAGCGGCTGAGCCAGTGTTGATTACGCTTCCATCCGGAAGAACGACCTCAAGAGACAGGACATGATCGGCGGTCATCCCATACTCTGTAGCTCCATGTGGAATAGCATTGACCGCGACTGTCCCACCGATGGTGCATGAGAAGAGTCCTCCCCCACCGGGAACAGCAAGCTCCCGTCCCAGTTTATGCAAATGGTTGTCGATTCCATGCCAGATCGCCCCTGCCTGTGCAGTGACGTATCCCGCCTGCAGATCAACGCACTCTATCCGGTTCATCCTGGTTGTTTCGATAATGATCACGCCGTCTTTAACGCCGCTTCCCAGGAAGGTTGTTCCCCGTCCCCGCGTGTAAATCGCTTTCTTGACTTTGTTCGCGAGACGGACAATCGCGGCCACCTCTTCTGTCGATCCAGGACGGACTACCGCGTCCGGAATTCCTGCTTTGTCTGGACCACAATCCCGTGAATAGCAGATCCTATCTACCATATGATCGCTGACATACCGCTCACCAACGATCGCTACAAGTCCTTCCTTGATATTATTATCCATAACTTTCACCTATCTTCTTAACCTCCCTAATAATAGCTTTCTCATCGATTGTCGTGATCGTCCGATCGCGCATGACGATGCGCCCATTAATGATTACCGTTTCAACATCGCTCCCCTTGGCACAATAGACAAGCGCAGGGATGATATCGTCGCTCAAGTTGAACATATGCGGAGCAGAGGGATCCATGATGACAAGGTCAGCAAGCCGTCCCTCGTCAATGGTCCCCGCGTCGACTCGGCAGGCCGCAGCTCCAACTGCGGTCGCACTGGCAAAGATATCGCGCGCATCCAGGGCAGTTGGATCCATAGCTGCCACCTTCTGCAGGAGGACCCCGGTACGCATCTCCTCAAATGGGTCCAGGAGGTCATTTGATGCCGCGCCATCGGTTCCCATAGCGACATTGACACCAACCTGCCGCATCTTCGTGATTGGAGCGATCCCACTGCCAAGCTTCATGTTGCTCTTCGGGTTGTAGACCACTGTCACCGAGCGATTCTTGGCAAGCTCTATCTCCTTATCGGTAAGGTGAACGCCATGGACGGCAAGAATCGGGCGAGAGAGAAAACCGATCGACTCCAGGTAAGAGAGAGGAGTCTTCCCCACCGTTTCCAGGGAGTGTTGCACCTCCCACTCCGTCTCCGACACATGTGTCTGAATCCCGAGGTCATATCGCTCAGCGGTCTCCATGATCCAAGTGAGCAAGCCCTCACTACAGGTAAACGGAGCGGAGGGCCCTAGGAAGACCTGCACGAGCGGATCTTCCGATGGCATCTGATGCCAGTCCTCAATAAGCTTCAGGGTCTCTTCCCGCAACCGCTCTGGCGTAGTGATCAAATCGTCGGGGACCCACTGATCGACCATACTCATCGCAGCGATCCCGCGGATGCCCATCTCGGCCCACGCTTGCGGAACTCCGGGAAGATTCATGTCCATGTCGATGAACGTCGTGATCCCGCTTCGAATCATCTCTATCGTCCCGAGCATCGACCAGAGATAACCAATCTCACCTACGCTCCCTTCTCGCATTCGCCGCAGCACGTTACGCACAAACGGGAAGGTCACTTCCTCGCACCACGATACGAGCGGGACGTCATCCCTCCTACCCTTAAGCATCGATTGATAGAGGTGAGTGTGTGCGTTGACAAACCCGGGCGTGACGATCCGGCCTCTTCCATCGATAACGATGGTCTCCAGTGTTATCTCCTGTGATGTGACCTGACCGATCCGCACGATCCGATTCCCTTCGATCAGCACGTCCACATCGTGCTCCACACGGTGCGCGTCCCGAACGAGATGGGAGATATTCTCGATGAGGATCATCCTTTCTCTCATGTCATCCACCATTGCAATCCCTTCCTTCTAGAAGATCGACCAAGCACTTCACGTCCACCTTCCCAGCACGGCTTACGCGCCCGCTGGAGAGGTGATTGATCGTGATCTGCGCCGGTTTGTTGATGTCATTCAGATTAGGGATCTTCTCGAAGACCCCACCCGCTTCCCGCAACACATCGCAGAACAGGCGCCCGTAAATCGAAGCGGATTCAAATGAGAGCCGGTGCGCAAGCTCATCCAAGCCGTCATCCGGAAAGCCGTCAACAGTAAGGAGCGCAGCGCCAGCGTAGTGAATGAAGTCATCGGGGTAGGGACGATTCTCTGTGGGAGATGCGCCTCCGTTCACCGGGCACACAAGCGCTCGCCCGATCATGTGTTTGACGATATGGGGATCGACGTCCAGGCTCTCTTTCATAGTGAAGATGACGCTCTCATTCACTCGTCCCGCGATCTGCGTCGCGCCAACCACACTTGCGATCGGTGCGGCGATCAGGGTCAACATCTGCGGCAGAACGCCGCTCTTCTCAGCAAGATGGAGCGCAACCGCATCATCGGGGAGACAATCGGTTTCAATGACGGCAATCCCGATCGCATCCTTCGCGGGCAAGTCTCCATCCAAACACAGACGGATAGGACCGGAAACGCGAATCCCCGGCTTATCCGCGCTCAATGGATAGGAGGTTTGCAGTCCGTATGTTGAGAGGAGAGGATGAAACGACTCGACAGTAATCTGTGGGAGGATGAATCCCCCAAGATCGGTGAGGTCAAGCGAGACGTTGGCCAGCCCTCCATGGCAGATCTCAATCAACAGGCGCCCTGCCTCGAATGACCCAACTACGCCAAATCCAGCGTCGATCAACGTCGCTTTGCAGGGGAGTGTCTGTACAGAGAGGCCGTATTCCCATGCGTGGTCAATCAGAATGCGCGTGAGCTCGCCCGATCGGCGGGCAATATGCGCTTGCATTCTTGAATCGAGGCTTGGACTATTCATATTCTCTACCGTTCACCGACCACATCAGGAAGGTAAAGCTGATGCTTTCCCCACTTCCCTCCGAATGAAGGGGCGGTGATGCGTATTGTCCCTGGAGTTGCAGCAAAGGCATCAATCGCCGTGCGCAATCCCTCTTTGATCTCGGCAAGCCCTACTCCGATGAGCGGGTACTCGATCACCGCATCCGCGTTATCCGGGATTTTCGTTTCAACTTCGTTGCGCAGCCCGGGGCAGAACGGCTCGTTGATCGTCAAGCCTTCGTCGCGATAATTGATGCCGCCTACCTTCGCTCCGCTGATTCCACCGAGTGGATAGTTGAAGAGAGAGACACCGTAGACATCGTTGAAGATGCGATCCGATGCCTCCTGTGCCGCGATAAGACATGAAGCCGCATTCTGAGCGAAGACCTCAAGCACGCCGTCCATACCGTTGATGATGTGGAACTGCCGCTCGATCATGATGTCTCCCGTCATGATCGGAAGGCGTATCACATCGCGCCCGCCAAGTTTCTCCTCCCGCTCGAATCCATCGCCCCATCTTCTCACATGTTCGCCAATGGCGATCATCTCCCCATCTCTTCCCTGCAGGCTTGCATCGAAAAGCGAGCAAGTGGGAAGGTGTGGCAGGATGTACAAGCGATCGAGCAAGGCTTTGCGGAATGCATCCATCCCCAACTCTGTAGGAGCGTTGAACTGAATGAGAACGCCGGGGCGGGCATCCGGAGATTCCGTCGGGGAGACGCGTCCCTCCACGCATGCTTGCAGCGGCGCAGAAGTGATCACGGAAAAGCCGGATAAATAAGTGGCTTCTTGCAGCGCTACTCTCTCTGTCAGGGCAGTAAGCAACACACGGCAGAGATAGACATCCGTACATTCACAGTTCACTTCTTCCAGTTCGATATTCTTGTACAGCAATGTTTCTCCTTTTCTTGTCTTCTAGATCATTCTTCCGTACGCATGAAGGGCGTCACGCCTGAGAGAGAGCACGACGCGGTTGCTCGGTGCAAAAGCACGTATTGGCGTTCCATCGAGAATTAGGGCTGCATCCGCTTCGAGGCCCACAATCTCCACGCTGTCACCATCACCAAAGCTGATCTGCCGGAGAGTGACCGGTTCGATGGCTTCGATATCCTTCTGAACGATATGCGTTCGAATCAAGACGGCACTTGCCACAGTGAGGACTCCCTCTTTGCCTAGGTATGGTCCCCAACACATCAACCCACTCACAGCCTTTCCACTGTAGGGAACTGGATCATTGATCGGCGAGGCAACGATCTGCCCCATCTGCGTGTCCATACTGCTAACCATTAGTAGCTCATTCTTGTAGATTCGCGTTTTCTCCCCACAAACTGAGTGCGGCTGAGCTTCCCTCTTCGTTCCAGTGAGCATCGCACGGGCGTCTAGATCAAGGCGCACCCCATCTCTCGTTCCAAAGAAGGTATTGCTGAAAGTGACGTCGTTGAATGCAATCCCTATGTGTTCACCATTCACCCGCACATCAATTCCGTGAATCGGACGAGCCGCGAGGCAAGACAGATCGAGCCGTTCCAAATCCCTCCCACGTATCGTTACAAGCGGTCCCACGTTGGACGACCCAGCACCGACTCCCAGGAGGCGTACCTTCGCTCCACTAGCTACTATTGTGTTTGCGACTGCGCATAGGGTCCCATCCCCACCAACGCCAATCAGCGTATCAACTTTCCTCGCAAGCATCGCCTTCGCCGCGCGTTCAATGAACGCAAAATCGGAGGTCACGGGAACATCCATTTGGATAAAGTCCTGTCCTTTTTCTTGGGCAATGGATGCACCAACTGTCCCGGACACGATCAATAGGGAGGCGATCTCAACGCGAGAGAAGAGAATGGGAAGCAGCTCCCGCATCGCTGTCTCTCCCCGTCCAGCAGCAGGATGGACAATCAAACCGGCACGCACGATGTGGTTCACTTGATCGCCCCTCCCGTAAGACCGGAGACAAGGTATTTCTGGCCCAGCATGAACAGGATCAGGACAGGGATACATGCCAGCAACGCTGCTGCGCTCAATGGCCCCCACCGAACTACCCCGCCTGAACCCATGAACCGCGCCAGGAATACGGGAAGAGTGTAGTGAGCGTTATCACGCATAATGACTAATGCAAAGAAAAACTCGTTCCACGATAGAAGCAATGAGAATGTCCCCACTGCCAGGAGCCCAGGAACGGAAAGAGGAAGAACGATCTTGACGAGCGATCTCAGCCGGCCACACCCGTCAATGCGAGCAGCTTCTTCTAAGGCAACCGGGATCTTGTCGAAGTAACCCTTAAGCAACCAGATGCCGAAGGGCATGCTGAAACTGGTGTACATAATCACAAGGCCAGGGATCGTATTCAACAAATGGTAGGTCTTCAATACGGTGAAGAGTCCCAGAACCATGATGATCCCAGGGAAGGACTGGGTGGCAAGGAGCCACACGGAGAATATGGTTCGCCCACGAAACCTGAACCGCGATAGAGCATATCCGGCCGGCGTAGAAACGATGATCGACAAGAGCACGGTCGCCAGGGCAACGATGCTGCTATTCTTGAAGTTCGTTATAAAGGTCGACTCGGTAAAGATCTCCTGGTAGTTGACAAACGTCACTTCCCTTGGAACCTCCATTGGGGAAGCGATAATTTCTTGCTCTGTTTTGAACGAGTTAAACAGGAGAAAGACCATCGGAAAGGCAAGGAGGAGCATGAACAGGACGACAAACACGTGCAACAGCACCTGTTTTACTGGGGACATCCTCATCTTAGTACCTCCCGAATGTAAAAGACGATCACGACAAGAAGGCACAACAGAATAAGTAGACCGATCGCGGCTCCATAGCCCGCTTGATAGTACATGAATGCGTTTTCGTAGGCGTACAGGGGAAGAGTGAGAGACGCATTCCCCGGGCCCCCTTTTGTCAAAATGAACACGATGTCGAACATGTTGAATGTCCAAATCGTCTCCAGAGTAAAGATTATCAGTACAACTTTCTTGATGCTCGGGACGATGATGTTAACCTGAGTCTGAATATAGCTCGCCCCGTCGATTGCTGCAGCATCGACGATATCTTTATTGATCGTCTGCAGCCCGGCAAGAAGCATTACAGTGACAAATGGAATCCCCATCCAAATATTGGTGATGATGCATGTCCAGAGAGCAAGCTGCGGATCAGTGAGCCAATTGGGCGGATGGGCCATGCCCAAAGAATGGAGGACAGTATTCAGTGGCCCGCCGTTAAGAAAGATGTAGCGCCACATTAGTGAGACAACAACCGGAGGCAGGGCCCAAGGAACGAGAGCTATTCCGCGGAACATCCTTCGGAAACGCAGGAAGCGGGAATTAAGCATTGTGGCCAGCCAATAGGAAAGGACAAACTGCATCCCAACGCTGGTTATCGTCCAGACAAGGCTGTTACTGAATGCACGCAGGAAAAGGGGATCCTGAAACAGAAGTCCCACATTTTGGAAGCCGACAAACACGGTCTCTCGTGCGAGAGCACGGTAAGTGTAGAACATCCGCGTAATTCCCTGTATCAATGGATACAGGCTGACACCACAGAGAACAACTAACGCTGGAATGAGAAAGGGAATGGCTCGGCGCTCTTCGTTGAATGCTCCGCGATTGCTGTGCATCATTGACCAAGCCCTTCAGCAAACTCTATCACAATCTTCAATCCTTTAGCTTCCTTGGCAAGTTGCAGTGCTTTCTCTAGCTCGGAAAAGGGGAAAGTATGTGTGATGATGCCCGGGAAATCTTGTGCATGATCGTTCAACCAGTTGACGGCTTCTCCAAACTGGCGCAGGTTGTAGCCGAAACTGCCCACAAGGGAGATCTCGCGGTAGTGTACCGCAAATGCATCGATACATACTCGATCACCCTTCGGTAATCCTCCGAATAGAAGAACCCGTCCAGCGGGCGCTGCCATATCAAAAGCCGTTTCTACTGGTGCCTTGCTTCCGACGGCGACTAGGATGCGATCAGCTTTGTCCCTGCCCCACTCGGCGGTCATCCGCTCGCTGAGGTCCTCTTCCTGTGGTGAGATAACAGCCAGGCCGAGGTGGCGCGCCGCTTCAATCCGTGAAACGGAGATCTCGCTCAGTAGAACCTGTGCGCCTTTCGTTCTTGCCAACAGGGCAAGCATCACTCCCATCGGCCCGCCACCGATGACAAGGACGGTATCACCGTTACTGATGTCCGCCTTCTCGATCCCATTATGAACACAGGCAAGTGGTTCAGCTAGCGATCCGACGGAGAAATCGACCTCCGCTCCCAAGCGGAAGGTCCCCTGTTCCACGATCGCTCGTGGAAGAAGGATGAACTCCTGAAACGCGCCCGTAACAAATGACTTGTGTTCGCACATCTCCCCAAAATCGTGCTGGCAGAGATCGCACACTCCACACTCAACATACGGAGCAGCAACGACTCGCTCTCCTACCTTGAATCGGTCAACTTCTGGCCCCACTTCCACTATGGTCCCAGTAAACTCATGTCCAAGTATGCAAGGAGGGGTGAAGTACGGGTGTCCCTTGAAGTAAGCCTTAACGTCGGTTCCACACAGTCCGACGGCTTGTGTCTTCAGCACTATCTCTCCAGGACCGGCGTGCGGCGTGGGAATCTCCCGATAACCGATCTTCCCAATCTCGACAAGCTCAGCGATCTTCATCTTTGATGTCCTTCTGATCGTCTCTCAAGAAAGAAGGGGGGCTCTCGCCCCCCATAAAAATCTAGTACTCGACCCGGATCTCGACGACGTACCAGTTCCACTGGTTCTCGTCGTAGAGCTCTATGGTCTCTGGATCGGAGTTGTACGGGAAGGCAAGCTTCACCGGTCCACCCACGCTTGCTGGGAGGTCATCACCATCGAGAGTGGTAACCAAAAGGACCGGATAGTAGAGGGCATCCCTGATTGCAACGGGGACTTCCTTATCATCCGAAGCGATCGTCACGGCAGTGCTAGCACCGGCGGGAATCCCCACGTAGTCGAGAACCGCCTTCAGCGTCACACCACCGTAGGCCTGTTCTCCCATCCACGGATCCTCCACTACAAAGGCAACGTAGGGAAGTGCCTTCAGCATGTCGATATCAAACTCGAACACGTCACCATTATTGGTCAGCGCGATCGCTCCCGATACCGTAAATACAACCTCTCCAGCAGGTACGGGGACTTCTTTCCCCCACACACTCACGGCCATGAGTGTAATCACCAGTACGCATAGCAACACCTTAGAAACATTTTTCATAATCTATCCTCCCTTGTCTGTCTTTTGCTTCGTTTGGATCTATCTTGTTCTTATACTTATGCTCATGCTTATAATTATCACCTCCATAAATCGCAGATTACCCCCCTATTGCAGGCCCATCCTCTTTAGGAACATGTTCCCCTGCGTCGTTGCATTGTTGAGAGCTGTATCAAGGTCTCTTTTTCCCAAGACAACGAGTTCTAACTGCGGCAGGAATGATTGCCACTCCCACGAGAAGAATGCAAACATGTGCGGCTTCACGTCCCGAGCGTAGGGCAGCCACTGATACGCGACGTTCCACTGCCCTCCTTCTGTTTGAAATTCTGGCCGATCGATGGCGCTCTGTCTGACCGGGAAGAGCCAGTCAGCATAGGCAATCCGGGCTGAATTCTCCACATTGGTGAAGAACTTCACGAACTCGGCCGCCTCATCTTTGTGTGGAGAGTCAATGTATATGCCCAACGATTGCGGATCAGATTCGGTGACCGTCCTTTCATCTCCCTTAACCTGCAGCATCCCCCAATCGAGTTTCCCCTTTGTCAGTCGCTCGATCCAGCTTCGTACCCAGCAACCGTAGCTGAACATCGCATACTTACCAGTTCTAAACCCTTGCAGCAGGCTCATGAAGTCATAACTCAAGATATCCTGCGGCATCGTCTTATCTACCGTTACTAGATCGGTGAAACTCTTGATCGCCTGCCTAGCGTTATCGTCAATGTCTACGTGCCACGTCCCATCGTCATACTGCTGGAGCACGTGTCCATTGTTCTCATCCACCAGACACCACCACAGACGCTGCTCGAGCGGGGCGAGTAGCCCCCACGTGGTGACCTCGCCGGTCTCATCCCTCTTGGTCAGTAGCTGCGCGTAGCCACGGAGTTCGTCCCAGGTGATCATCCCATCTTCAGGTAGAACGATCCCCGCGTCGGTGAACAGGGCCTTGTTGTAGAAGATGACCAGTGTCTCTTGCAAAAGGGGCATCCCATAGATAGCGCCGTTATCATCGCTAACCCCATCCCATATCGATGAGGAGATATCGGCCAGTGTGTCATCGCTCAGGTAATCGTTGAGCGGAGCAGCGTAGCCGAGCATCCCATACTCATAGCACATTACTGAATCCTCATGGAAGATGTCCGGGGCTTGCCCACCCTGAAAACTAGTCAACAGATAGTCGTCCAGGTTCTCCCAGCCTTGCCAATTGATCTCGACCTGAATGTCCGGATTAGCCTCATTCCACTCCGCGACGATAGCCTTGATCTCCTTCACCGTATCTCCCTGCCAGGCAGGGCAGACAAACATGAGGTCGGCGGCCGATCCGAGAACCCCAAGCATCGAGACCATCAGAGCCAGCAACATAACTCGTTTCATCATTCCTCCTTTCATGCTCTTACACCCTCCCTTTTGTTAATCTGCTGCCTCGTCGTACTTCGTGAAGAAGATGGGGTCGTAGGGTTTTATCAGTGTCGCGCTGTGCTCGCGATAAATACCTACTATCCCGATCACATCCTTCCTTTCCACTGGAATAGGGAACTTGCCTATGATAATGGTTGCACTTCCGTCACTTGCCGAGATGTCGTTACCCATAATTGCCTTGACTTCGAGTCGGGGAACCGCAACTGTCTTTCCGATGAAGACCTCACTATGGGACTTCATCTCGTCGATCGTTAAATTGGGGTTTAAGATGTAGAAAGACCGCTCACGGGAGACGGTTTCTCCATCCACCATCAGAAAGTCGATCGTCAATGAATGGTAGCCGCCGTCCAGCGTTGAGAAGTTCAGGTTTCCGTAGGCGGTGCTCCAAAGCATATTGTGAGATAACCCTGCTTCTATTGATGCTCTGTCATCGAGTTGCCAGGAAGCGCTCTTCGCTTCCCCCCACACCGCTGCCTGCAAGGTATCGTTCCAGAAGACAACCGCCCCTTGGGGTGAGCTGAGTTCAACTGTGTTCAGGCCCACCTCCTGCCAGATACTCTCCAACCGCCCGCGGCTCATCCGGTACACCCGATATCCAAACTCGCTTCCATCTGGGGCCTCCCCTTCCCACCAGGAGCCGCATACTGCTCCAGATGTAAGCTCATAGAAGGGGTATTGCTGGTGTATAAGGAAGTTCGCGTGCCAAGAGCCATCTAACAAAGCAGTGATACCGATATTTGCTAAGAGCTTGAGCATCTGTGCATTCTCCTCGGTATTAGCCCAAGAAGGGGTTGGCTCGTGACAGAAGACCACAATAGGGGCATTCGGATCTGCTGCGGCCAGATCCTGCTCTATCCAAACAAGTTGATTTTGGGAGACTGTATAAGTGAGTTTTGTGCCAGAAAGCTGCATGGTGTCTAAAACGACAAAGTGGATACCTTTCCTATTAAATGAGTAATAGGTAGGACCAAAGTATTTTTCGTATATCCCTTTCCCTACGGCTTCATCCCGCACTATGTCATGGTTCCCTTCCACAGCGAAGAAAGGGGAAGTAAAGTTTGCGGCAAACTGGTTGGCTACATAGGCCATCCATTTGTCGACCAGCTCAACAGGTGGCCGTTGCGCATCGGCCACAACGTCTCCTGTCAGCATAACAAAATCCGGTGCGAGGCTGTTTACCTCATCGATGATCGAATCCAATACCCCTTGAGGGAGGACTTTCATCCGTCGATCGTAGAAGGCTTTCTTGAACTCATCCGGGTCAGTCGCGTAGTGCGTGTCCGAGAGTTGAACGAAGACGAGCGGGGAATCGTCCACTACCTCCCCCAGTGGGAAGTCAAGGGGTTTCCCTTCCGTAAGGTCCCGGTACCATCCGTCAAGCGGCCGGGTCCCGCTGGGCGTGCAGATAAAGACGAATCCAGCTTCGGGATCATGGTCCAGCGCGAAAACGCCGTTATCATCCGTCGACACTATTGTAACCCCATCGCTCACGACCACCCCAGATAGTGGAAGATCGGCGCTGTCGTATTGCAGATCCTTGTTGTAATCGATGTAGATCATTCCTGTTACCCCATAAAGGACGGCGCTTGCCAGTATCAGGGTACAGAGTGCTATCCCGATTGCCAGTGCAAGCCGTAATCTTCTCTGCATCATCATAGGTACCTCCTTAATCGCTCTGCGAATGGACTAGCTCCGTAAGTTGTTCAACCTCTCGTGTGGGATCGGCGGCCTCGAAGATGTTTCTGCCGAAGGCAACACCCGCGGCATGCAACGCGAGCGCGTCACGCACCATAGTCAGTGGGTCATCTACTTTTGGACCGCCAGCAATGAGAATCGGAACGGGGCAACTGTCAATAACAGATTTGTAGGCTGGTGCACCCGTGAAGTAGGCCTTGATACAATTGGCCCCGAGTTCGTACCCCACCCGTGCCGCGCAACGCACCCACCCTGTATCGTAGAATCTGTCCGGTTCAACGGGGAGTATCTCCGCGATGAGCGGCATACCATAGTGCCGACAATCTCCTGCGATCTTCGCGAGAAGTTCGAGCGAGCGGGCTTCTCCCGCTCCTCCGATGAACCCCATCACCAAGACAGCGTCCGCGCCGAGAGAGACGGCCTGTTTCACCGTGGCGATCAGGCGGTGGTAATCGAAATCTGGGTTATGCTCGGTCGATGCCCCGGTCAGCCGCAAGATGAGCGCTGACCTTCCGGCATAGATGGATGCGAATTGCGCCGCAGGGCCGGGATTCAGGATTATCCCATCCGCCCCGCCGTCGACCACCTTCCCTATGACCCCCTCCATGCTTTCGAGTCCTTTTGCCTCGTGCTTGAACTGCCCGTGGTCGAGGGCGATGACGACCGCCCGTCCATCCGCACGGAAGATCCGCCTCAGCCGAATCATCTTTCCACTCATTTATTCTCCTCCTTGATCACTTGCTGTTGACAGGTGGCACCGGGTATGAGTTTGACCGGCAAGGTGATGTCCTCGCCCTTCCCATCGAAGAGTTGCCGACATACCTCTTCGCCAAAACGGTATGCCGGGACCTTCACTGTGGTCAGCTTCGGTCTCACAAGAGCCAGGAGCGGCGTGTGGTCGAATCCTGTCACTCCTAGGTTCTCCGGAACGCTTAGCCCCATGTCCTCAGCAGCCTGGATCACCCCAATCGCGATGAGGTCGTTTCCCGCCATGATTGCGTCCACATGGTGTGTTCCCAGGGTTTTCTGGGCGTGCTCGTATCCGGATTCATAGGTGAACTTACCGTGACAGATACATACAGGAGAGAGATTGGCCTGCGCCATCGTTTGGCGAAAGCCAGCTAAGCGGTCCTGGGTCGTGCTCACCTCTTGCGGTCCTGCGATGTAGGCAATCCTCTGATAACCGAGCCTAATGAGGTGCTTCGTCAATTCGCAGCTCCCCCCCTGGTTGTCGGCCCCAACGGTAGGCAATCCCTCCACACGACGATCCGCAACGACGATCTTGATCCCTTGGCGCAGCAAGCGCTGCAGCTGTACCCCGTCCGGACGCCCCACCGGGATAAAGACGATCCCCTCCACCCCTTCCGCAAGGAGAATGTGCAAGTAGCGTGACTCCTTCTCAACAGAATGCGCGCTGTCACATACCAGAGTGGAAAAGTCGTTCTCGAATGCGACCGATCCTACACCACGCACGATACGGGAGAAAAATGAGTTAGAGATATCTGGAACGAGGATACCGATTACTTGCGTGTGCTGTCGACGAAGTGTCTGCGCCGCTTTTACCGGCGTGTAATTCAGATCCTTAATCGCCACTAGAACTCGCTGTTTCGTTTCCGGCCGCATGTGATCAGCGTCATTCCCGTTCAACACACGAGAGACAGTACTCTGCGAAACCCCAGCTCTTGCAGCTACGTCTCTAATGGTTGCCTGTTTCATAATGGGAAATCGTTTTCCGAAATCGTTACACCACCATAACACAACTCTTGGAGGATGTCAATAGGTAAGTACGCTAAGAAAGCTCAGAGAACATGGAAAATCTGAGTAGACATGCGAAACATCACTTGGGACACAAGCTTGTACAAGGAGGGTCTTGCTCAGGCTGCTACAAATTCTCCCCAACCGGCATTTCCCTGAAACTCACCATCTGTGTAGACGACCCTGCCGCGAGAGATCGTCGTGTCGACCGCTCCGTGGACCTCCATCCCTTCATAGGGCGAGAAGTCGGTATTCATGTGCAGATCCTTAGCATGGATGGTCCACCCCACACTCGGGTCAAAGATAACGATATCAGCGTCCGACCCAATTCCAAGAGTGCCCTTACGTGGGTAGAGACCATTCACTCGCGCCGGTCCCTCGCTGAGCAGGCGAGGAAGATCGGTCAATGCTAGTCGCTCTTTGGCTACACCATCAGAATACAGAAGAGGAAGCAGAGTCTCCACGCCGGGAAGGCCGTAGGGGAGATCGAGGAATGATCCTTTCCACGTCTTCTGCTCGACGGTAAACGGGCAGTGATCGGTCGCTACGAGATCGACCGTTCCCTCGCGCAATCCCTTCCATAGTGCGGCCTGATCAGCCTTGGTGCGCAATGCTGGGCTCGCCGAGTAAAGGTTTGCATCCTTGCGTTCGTACACGGCCTTTGTTAGCAACAGGTACTGGGGGCACGTCTCAGCAGTAAGACGCACGCCGCGCGACTTGGCCCGTTTGACCGCCGCCTGGCCAAGATCAGAGCTGACATGAACAATATGGACCCTCGCCCCGGTGACATCCGCGTAGTAGACGACCTGCTCGATCGCCGCCCCCTCGCACTCCGGCGGTCGGGTTCGCGCAAGGCTCAGCATCTTCCCTCGTTCCTTGTTCGTCAATTGATCTACAAGTGAGCTGATCAGATCATCATCTTCACAGTGAACCAACGCTGTGGCACCAACCTTAGCGATGGCACGAAAAGCGTGATAGAGGACTCCGCTATCCGACCTGCGACCGGAGCTTCCGTAGGCGGTGTAAAACTTGAACGTCTTCACGCCAAGTGAAACTGCATCGCGAAATTCCGCCTCCTTCCCGGGCTTCCAGCCTACGACCTCACCGTGCAGGGCGTAATCGATCACGGCATCCTCAGCTACCTGTAACCGCTTCTCGATATCCTCCGGGATCGTCGTCCCAGCGCTTCCTACTGTGAAATCGACGATCGTCGTCACTCCGCCGCAGGCAGCAGCCCGCGTACCGGTAAAGAAGTCATCGCTCGACCGCGTCCCTGCTACGGGTAACGCCATGTGTGTGTGAGCGTCGATCACTCCGGGGAGTACCAGTTTCCCGGAAGCATCGATCTCTCTCCTTCCCGAGAGATCGAACCCCACAGCAACGATCTTCTCGCCAACGACGCCAAGATCGCTCTCCAGCGTCCCGTTGGAAGTAACGAGTGTTCCGTTCTTGATCACCAGATCGTACGTCTTCATGCTCATCGCCCTCCATTGCAAGTGTACCATCCCCGTCGCTTCTCAGTCCACTGATTGCAGATTACATTGCAGGGGGGAGGAGCGCACTAAGAAGCACACATGCGATATGCAAGCAACAAGACATGCTTGCCAACTGACAACAGCGCACTAACAGAGAGCTAACGGCACCAATTGCCGCTTCTGTGACCTTGCGATTTAGCCAAGTTGTATGATAGCATTACAGGTAGCAACCGCATAGAAATTTCTAGGGAGGAGAAGAATGATCGATCTAACAGTCAATGAGAAGCAACTCGAACGCACGGCGCAGCGCGCGAGGGAACGGGGAATCATCGCCCCCACATTCGCCCAGATGAAGGACCCAAACAAGATTCCACAGAAGATCAAGGACGGGTTGAAGGATGTGGGCCTGTGGGATCTGCACCCACTGAACCTGTTTCGCATCACGTGGAAGAACGAGCCAGTGAGGCAGGGCGGAGGGTTCGATGGGGTGAACTACGTGGAGATCCCCTCGGAGATCACTGGGGTGAAAGCGCGCATCATCGCCCTCGTCGGCAAGTGGTTCCCCACCGGGGCACACAAAGTGGGAGCGACCTACGGCTGCCTCGCCCCGCGTCTGGTCACCGGGCAGTTCGATCCCACGTTCCACAAGGCGGTATGGCCATCCACGGGAAATTACTGCCGCGGTGGAGCGTACAACTCCAACCTGCTCGCCTGCGAGTCGATCGCCATCCTCCCTGAGCAGATGTCTCAGGAACGCTTCCAGTGGCTGTCCAAGGTTGCCGGTGAGGTAATCGCCACCCCCGGCTGCGAATCGAATGTGTGGGAGATCTTCCAGAAGTGCATCGAGTTGCAAAACACGCGCGACAACATCATGATCTTCAACCAGTTCGACGAATTCGGGAACCACCTGTGGCACTACGAGGTCACCGGGCATGCCATGGAGGAGGTCCTACAGCAAGAGTTGGGTGAGAGCGGCCGCTATGCCGGTGTTGTCCTCACTTCCGGCTCGGCCGGGACGATGGGTTGCGGAGATTATCTGAAGGAACTTCGCCCAGCGAGCAAGCTGGTTGTCTCCGAGGCACTACAGTGCCCGACGCTCCTTGAAAACGGGTTCGGCGGCCACCGCATCGAGGGAATTGGCGACAAGCACGTCCCATGGATCCACAACGCCCGCAATACGGACATGGTCACCGGAATCGATGATGAAGATTGCATGAGCCTCATCCGACTATTCAACGAGCCCGCTGGCCAGAAGTTCCTCGCAGACCAAGGCGTGGGAGAGAAGTTCATCGAGCAGCTCCCTCTTATGGGTATATCCAGCGTGGCCAACGTCCTCTCGGCGATCAAGTTCGCCAAGTACTACGAACTGACGGAGAAGGACGTCATACTAACCGTGTTCACCGACTCGATGGAGCTCTACCAGACACGCCTCGCCGAACTGACAGAAGAGCGCGGAGAGTACAACGAGATGCAGGCGGCAATCGACTACAATCTGCACCTGCAGGGTATCAAGACCGACCACACCCTCGAACTGCGCCACCAGGACCGCAAGCGGATCCACAACCTGAAGTACTACACCTGGATCGAGCAGATGGGTAAATCCGTCGATGAGCTGGACGCACAGTGGTACGACTATCCCGGCTACTGGGATCGCATCCACAAGATGGTCGAGCCGATCGACAAGCTAATCGAGGCATTCAACGAACGCGTCGGTCTGCTGTAAGAATCGGCAAACGAGAAGATCGATCTATCGAGCGCCCCTCGCATGTTGAGGGGCGCTTCCTTGTTAACCCGCTGAGAACGCGCTAACCTGAGGATGAGATGGATACGTCGAGTAACACTCTTGCACAAGTAGTCGATACGATCACAGAGCTAGTCAAGAACCATAAGCATAACTGTGTCATCATCCAGGGGGAGATTGGTGCCGGGAAGACGCGCTTCGCCGAACGGCTCGTGATCGCTCTCAGACAGCGCAAGCTCACAGTAGGCGGGATCATCAGCCCACGCATCCTCGACGGCGATGAGACGATCGGCTACCGCGTGCGAGACATCACAACTGGCGAGGAGCAATTGCTTGCGACAGTGGCCCCACCGGGAATTCGTGTCGGGAAGTTCTACCTGTTGCAGGATGCTCTCACTTTTGCTCGCACGGCGATCGAGCAAGCGTTGTCCACAGCCAACATCGGATTCATCGACGAGGTGGGCCGCCTCGAACTTGCTGAGAAGGGGCACGCGCCAGCTCTTCGTGTACTCCTGCAATCGGACGCGATCCCTGTCCTCTTCATCCGGACCAAGTTCATAGGAGGGATAGTCGACAAGTTCAACATTGCCGATTACGCAGCGTTTCCCGTCGGTTGATCGCGTGTGGTAAGATAAGGCCTGAGGAGGATCAATATGCAATGGCTCAGTCTGGCAATTGGGATCATCGTCGGCATTGTGGTGGGTTTCCTCGTGGCGCGACTGCGCGCTAGTGAGAGGATCTCATCGTTACAAATGCAACTCACGGGAAAGAAGCAGGAGTTCCTCGCCCTGCAACAATCAAGCGCCGAGAAGGCACAGTGGGTAGAGACAGCCGAGAAGCAATTGCGCGAGGCGTTCGATTCCCTGGCCGGCAAGGCACTAGAGACAAACTCCGACCGCTTTATCAAGCAGGCCCACGAGCAACTGGACGCCCTACTCACGCGTGTACGCGGAGACTGGGGAACGCACAAGGAACAGCTCAAGAACCTCGTCGAACCGCTGGAGAAGACGCTGGAGAAGATGGACGTACAAGTAAGAGCTCTGGAAGAAAAGCGCGCCGGGGCTTACAAGAGCCTCGAAAAACACCTACAGCAGCTAGGATCCGATCAAACGCAACTGCGTGACTCAACCGTCAAGCTGGAGCAAGCGCTCAAGTCATCGACCGTGCGTGGCCGCTGGGGTGAGTTTCAGTTGCGGCGAGTGATGGAACTAGCCGGGATGACCGATCACATCGACTTTGATGAACAGGTAACAACGGACGAGGGACGTCCCGATGTGATTGTGCACCTGCCTAATAACGGATTCTTGCCGGTGGATGCGAAGACACCGATGACATCGTACTTCGAAGCGCTCAACGCTGAGGGTGACACGCAGCAGAAACTGCTTACCGCCCACACGCAAGCGATGAAGAGCCGCATCCAGGACCTATCGCGCAAGGCCTACTGGAGTCAATTTGAGCGGGCGCCGGAGATGGTGGTGATGTTCATCCCCAGCGAGTCCAGCCTCTCTGCCGCGTTCTCCCAGGATCCGACCTTGCTGGAGTTCGCCATCGAGCACCATGTGCTCGTCGCCAGCCCCGTCTTGCTACTCGCCCTGTTGCGCTCCGTCGCCTACGGCTGGCAGCAACAGCAGATCACGGAGAATGCCCGCGAGATTGCACAAAAGGGGAAAGAACTCTACGATCGCATCCTCAGATTCTTGGACCTATTCCAGAAAACCGGCAAGGGCCTCGGCCAGGCGGTCGATGCCTATGACAAGGCAGTCGGATCACTGCAAAGCCGCCTCATCCCATCCGCGAAAGACTTCAAGGACCTGAACGCGGCGAGCAAGGATCTCCCTGAGGTGACACCGCTCGACAAGACACCGCGCCTGCTCGCATTCTCGGAGGATGAGCCCGAAAAGTGAGGACTTAGCCGCCAAAGAAGTGCCGCCGACTTCACTTGCCTAGAATCAACTAACTCACCACGAAGGACACGAAGAGCACGAAGTGGTCAAGAGAAACGATTGATACTTCCAGCAAGCTTTCGGAATATACAGCGAATTGACGTATTCGCTAACCCTTCGAGTTCCATTCTTCGTGTCCTTCGTGGTGAAAGAGTCTTGGCACCTCGCTGAGAGGATTATCTTGCTTTGCCCATCACGCATTACCCATCACCGATTACTGCTTCATAAATCGGAAAAGGGAGCTAGATTCAGCCCCCTTTTCACTACTACCAGTTGGTAGAAAGGCGGTGTACTGATAGTGAAAAGAATGTAAACGTTCCCCACATGCGGCATGGCCGCCACAATCACCATAGCAGGCGACGTGGGTCACCTGCTATGGCACAGCACTGTGTGATAATCGCCAGCTCACAGTAGCAAGTGCTTTCCAACTGAGCTTTCTACCTGTAATATGGTGCGGTCACTTCCCGGGAGGCCAGATGCGAAATTTGCGTACAGTCCTTCACTATTTTGGCATCATACTCATCGCCTTTGCCTTCCTGCAGGCCCTGCCACTTGTTATCAGTACGATATACGCAGAGACAGTCACCTTTCCAGTGCGCATCTACGCTATCCCCGCAGCGGTTGCAGCTTTTCTGGGCCTGCTTCTGGTGAGTTTGTTCAAGCCCTCTCCGTTAAACGAGGGGATGGCGATGGCGATCGGGGCGTTAGGTTGGTTCGGCCTGTCGTTGATCGGCGCCGTCCCTTACTGGCTGGCCCTCAAGATCACCTACCTAGACGCATTCTTCGAGACAGTGAGCGGGTTCACAACGACAGGGACAACTTTGTTCGTTGGTCTTGACGGCCTTCCGCACAGCATCCTCTTCTGGCGTGCACTCACGCAATGGATAGGCGGATTGGGGATCTTCACCCTCTTCCTCGTTATTGCGCTACGCAGCGGCATCTCTCACAACCTGCTGCAGAGCGAATCGCACAAAGCAACTACGAAGCGCTTCTCGCCGGGGATGTTCAACTCGCTGCGCATCCTATGGGCGATCTACATCACGCTCACAATCCTCTGTGGTCTCGCTCTGTGGATCGAGCGACTATCGCCATTCGACGCCATTGTCCACGCGCTGACTACGATCTCCACCGGCGGATTCTCCTCGCACGATGCCAGCATCGCCTACTTCCACCAGAGCGGCTATCACTACGTTGCGATCGACTACACGCTGATCCTGTTCATGTTTCTTGGTGGAACGAGCTTCCTCGTGCATTGGAATATCATCCGCCGCCGTTTCAAAGCGCTGCGCGTGAACATGGAGCTTCGCTTGTGGGTGCTACTCATCATCGGGGCGACCCTGATCGTTGCCTTCGGAGGCGGGATGCACGCACCCCTAGGTGAGCGCATTCGTGCCTCGCTGTTTCAGGTAGTGGCGATCGCATCAAGTACCGGGTTTGCGACCAAGAACATCGCGGGGAACTTCTTTGGCCCTGCGGCAAAGCAGGTGTTCCTGCTTCTGATGTTCATCGGCGGGTGCGTCGGCTCGACCGCCGGCGGAGTGAAAGTGTGGCGCATCGGGGTTCTTGGAAAGCTACTGCGCCACCAGCTGCGTCTCATCTCCCGCCCATCTCGCGAGGTTGTACCGTTCGTCATCGATGGTGAGGTGATGCACTCCCGGGAAGTCTATCGCACGGCGGCGATCACCTTTGCGTGGGTGGCGATAGCGACGATTGGGAGCCTGATAACAGGCCTACTGACTGGGTTTGGGCCGTTGGAGTCGTTCTCAGGGATGATCTCGGCTCTGAGTAACATTGGCCCGAGCTACATCGATCCAACGGCTTATGTTACCATGAACGCGGGACTCAAGGTATTCTACATCCTGGCAATGGTTGCGGGGAGGCTGGAGCTTCTTCCACTCTTTCTCATCTTTTCCCGCCGGGTGTGGCGCTAGGAGGAACTATGCGCGTAGTTGTAGCTGGAGCAGGGATGGCCGGAAGGCGTTTGATCGCCAGGCTGGCCGCTGATCGTTACGATGTCGTGGCAGTTGATCTCAGCCGTGACGTATGCGAGATGGTGAGCGCTAAATTGGGCGTTCCTGCCATCTGCGGAAATGCAACCGATGTGGTAACACTCGAGGAGGCAGAGATCAGTCGGGCGGATGTAGCCGTAGGGATGATGCGCCAGAGTGCGGACAACCTGGCGTTCTGCCTGCTGGCAAAGAGCGCGGGCGCTGAGCAGATTATCACACGTATGGCTAACCCCAAGTACGTGCACGCATACAAGCAGGCGGGGGTGACGACGGTGATCGACGTCGTCGGTCTGTTCCTCGACCAGTTGGTGCTGGAGATCGAGCGGCCTGATATCTACGAAATTGCCAGGTTCGGTGCTGGAGCGGGGGCGATCATCAGCGTCACCATCCCCGAGAAGTCGTCTGTTGTGGGAAAAACTATCAAAGACATCCGTAGTGACCGCCGTTATCCGCACAACTGCCTGATCGCCGGGCTCTTCCATAACGGGGGCGAGCGCCTCATCATCCCGCAGGGAGGCGAACTAGTTCGCGCGGGCGATCAACTCGTCCTCTCCACCCTGGCAGCAAACGCCAAAAGCGTCGCGCAGTTCTTCGAAACACACAAGGGCATCTTGTCCCACTTTACTGGGAAGAAGAGTGGATCGACACCTCCAATTGCTACGCAGACACAGGTCGAGCTCGATACTGCTCTCGAGGGAAACGACAACGGGAAGGACGATCCCGACCAGTAATCGACTATTGGCTGACAGTCGGCGGCTGCTTCTCGATCGTCACATCGGGAAAGACGAGGTGTAAGACGATCGAATATTGCGGGTCGTTGTTTGGATCAGGTACATCAGAGTGCAGCAGAAGTGTGAACTCCAGGCGTCCAGGGTCGGAGAAACCCGACTTGTCACGCAGCAGTGGGCTGTAGAGGAGACCACTCTGGCGTATCGAACCATCACTCTGCCGGAGTGCATCAGCAAGGGACCAGGTACCGCGCAGAGCCTCGTAGCGCAGCTCTCCGTCGACGTACAGGTCAAACGTGCTCTTCCCGCTGAGCGTGGCGTGCGTCTGTGGAAGGCCCGAATCACCGCCTTCGATATCCCCGTTGATGTCAGCCTGCTCTTCCACCTCTGACGAGTCGTCGATCCGAGACCTAATCCTGACTGTCCCTGTAAGCTCGTCGCTCGATGCAAGATGAAGTGAGCCACTGGTATCTGAAACTGAGACGGAAGCATCAATCGATCCCGTGCCATCGGCAGCGATGCTCAAGGTCAGGGAGCCGGCAAGCGGCAGCACACCCTGGCCATCGTAACAGAAATTGTCGCCGTACCCGCCGATCACTCTTGGGGCCTCTGCACGGATGGCCCAAACTGCATCGCTTCCTAACCACTGATACCTGGGATACACGAAGAAGAAGCCCACCAGGGCCGTAACAACGCCGATAAGGATGAGTATTCGATAGCTCACTTTTCCTCCGCCACTTCCAAAGTCCGTTTCGTCCTGAAACTGTGCGCCGTACTCAGCTGGAAATCAACCCGAGGGCGAGAAGCAGTAATGGGTGAGGGGTGAGGGGTGATGAGAAAACATCACGCTGTATCTTATGTAGCGTGGTAGCTCGTCTACCACGTTCTGTAGCGCGATGGATGCCACACTTAGTTTGCCTACCACGTTGCGTTGGGTAGCGTGCGCAGCTTGTCTGCCACGTTACACATCAACGTTGCACACAAGGTGCAACGCTACGGACAAGCATCCTTTCCACAGAAACGCAAGGAATGCTCATGGCAAAAGAAAACGGGGCTCCGCGCCCCGACACTAAATAACATACGATATTCCTCTGTGAAGTGTCAAGGGGTGAGTGCAAAACCGCGACACAACCACAACTTACGCGTGCGGGGAACCCCTACTTAGGGTGCCTTAGAGCCTTCCTCGCACTAGCGATCACCTTGTTCATCATCTCTTCCAGATCGACGTCCTTGCAGCTGCAGCCGGCAGCTCGCACATGCCCACCGCCGCCGAACTCCAGGGCTATCACGCTCACGTCGGCGTAGTTCTTCGATCTGAAGGAGATGTGCACGTCTCCTTCCGGCCACTCTATGAATAAGATCGCAATCTCCACGCTGTACATCGATCTAATCTCGCCTACCAACCCACCTGCATCATCTTCTGTGCACCCGGTGTGTCTCAACATCTCCGTGGAGACGTACGACCACGCCAGCTTCCCGTCCTCTTCAATCCGCAGCTTGTCGAACATCTCAGATAACAGCTTGACTTCGTTCATCGTCCTGTGTTCGAGGACCGCTGAAGATATGCGTTGAATGCTGGCCCCAGCTTTCACGAGCTCCGCCGCGTAAGAGAAGGTCTTGTAATCGGTGTTGGAGTACTTAAAGAAGCCGGTGTCGGTAGCGATTCCCAACAAGTTGATCTCCGCCAGTTGCGCATCGTACTCCACAAGTTGCTTACCGATCTCGTAGATGATCACCGCGGCGGCGGCGTATGCGGAGTCGTAGAAGTCGATCTCACCGAATCCGACGTTTGTCTGATGATGGTCGATAGTGATGTCCGGTTGTTCTCCCTTGAGCAATTGTACGGCATCACCAATCCGCGATAGCTCAGACGAATCAACGGTGACCGCGGTGTCAAACTCATAATTCCTGAGATCGTCGACATCCTTGATCATTGAGACGTCGGCTAGATCTTTATAGAACCAGGGAATTTCCCCTGCAATGCATCCCTCCGCAACCTTGCCCAGCTTGCGCAATATGAGCACCAGAGTGACAACGGAACTGATGGCATCTCCGTCCGGTTTGATGTGCCCGATCACGAGCACGCGTTGCGCCTTTCTCAACCTCTCAATAACCGCATCCAGACTCTTCTTCATATCAAACGCTCACTCCCTTCTTATCTCTCAATGTTCCTGTTTACAGATCGACTTCCCGGGGATCATTGGTAGATCGCACGATGCGCCACTCTTCCTTCTCCACATCAAAATCGGAGATCTTGTCGATGGGAAGCTTGAGGAACCTCCCCTTGCCTTCCACAGCCACCGTGCCATCTGAAAGCAAGATCTCTCCGCTACCCACAAAGGCCCTTTTGTTCTCGCCTGTGACACGCCCCAGAACTCGCAGCTCTGCATCAAGGGGAATGGGCTTACGAAAGCGAGTGTGAAACTCTAGAGTAACTCCCCACATGTCTTCCCCGTACTTGATCATCCCCGCCCGCCCGATCGTCTCGTCGAGAATGGCGCTAGCAATTCCACCGTGCATCCTTCCGGGATAGCTTTGGTGTTCCTCGCGAGGATGGAAGATGGCGAGCACATCGCCGTTCTCCAACTCGTAGAAGAACGCCTTCAATCCAAGCAAGTTTTTCATGCCACAGACAAGGCACATCCTGCTATTTGGTTGCTTGCGTATGACGCGCTGGCTCATGGCCGACCTCCAGAACTGCAGCTGGATTATACGGCAAAACCACAGAGCGAGCAGATGAGAGAACACTGGAACAAGCAAGCTTGGCAAAACAAAATCGGGACTCATCGCCCCGACACTTAGCAAGATACGATATCGCAGTAGGTAGTGTCAAGGGGGTAAGAGATCGTCGCTGAAACGACGAAGGGAAACCCGCATTGATACACGCAAATCCGTCCTGCAAGTTGCTCGATCAGTGGCTCAGCACTCGCTCGTAGATGGCCTCGTACTGCGGGACAATACGCTGGTAGTTGAAACTATCCACAACGCGCCGCTCCGTCAGCGCCTGAGCAAACTCCTCGGGAGAATGACTGAACAGTGAGACGGCACTTGCCGCACCGGCAACGTAATCGAGATAGAGTTTGTTCTCCGGATAGACAATCGAAAGATCAACGCGTTCGATCACGCTCTTACCCCTTCTTATTGGTTTTCACTCTTGGCGTCCCCGTGCGTCCAAGCCTTCCCCCTCCCCAAACTTGCTGCAGGTGCTCCTGCGAGAGTTTGGGGGTGACGAGGCTCACTACGACGAGCGAGATCAGCCCCATGGTCGTGCCGGGGAGGAACCCGTGCAGGCCAAACGGCGAACCTAGCGCCATCCAGACGAGTGCGACCGTCAACCCGCTCGTCATCGAGGCGATGATCCCCCAGCGCGTCGCTCCTTTCCAGTAGATTCCCGCAAGGATCGGCCACAGACAGGTGGAGGCGATCGCCGCCCAAGAGAAGGCTGTGAGGACCATAATCAACGCCGGCGGACGCAGCGCGATCGCAAGCGAGATCAGGCCAATTGCGGCGCTAGCGATCCGGCTGTATCGGAAGGCTTGTCTCTCCGAGAGCTCTTTCCCTAACCCTTTCTGCAGGAAGTCGCGGACGATGGCGCTTGACGTGATTATCAGAACGGAAGCAAAGGTGGACATCCCCGCGGAGATTACCCCCGCCAGGAAGACCGCACCGCCCCAGGGAGAGAGGATAGCCCTTGTTAATGTGGGAATCGCAAGGTCGGGATTGGCTAGGCCGGGGTGGAGAACCCTTGTGATCGCCCCAACGAGATAGGGAAGGAGCGCCATGCTCCCTCCGACCGTGGCGACCACCGTTCCGATTCTCAGCACATCAACACTCCTGATCGAGTAGAAGCGAACCAGCAGTTGCGGCATCCCCCACACGCCAAAGCTGACGATGAGCCCATAGGAGATGAGCCCGGCCCACCCCCAGACCCCGGGTGTCTCGACCAGCCCCCGGTCGATCGCCGCGAGCGAGAGGTTGGCCGCGGCCAGTCCTCCGACGGCCTTGAGCGCCGCCACGGTGAGGAGGATCAATCCCGCTCCCATCACCCAAGCCTGAAAGAAGCCCGTCCAGACCACGGCAAGGTACCCGCCCAGCGAGACATAGGCGATGATGATCGCCCCGGAGAGGAGAACACCGTAGATGTAGGGCATCCCCATCAACACCTCGAAAATGTGCCCCATCCCCTTAAGAATACTCACGTTGTAGACAACGAGGAAGACGGCGATGACGACAGCGGCAAGGATTCGCGCTTCCTTAGCGGAGAACCGTTCGGCGAGGAACCCGGGAACAGTCATCGTCTTGAGCCGTGTGGTGAACTCCCGCAGGCGTCTTCCAAGGACGATCCAGGCGAGGGTGCAGCCGAACAGGACATTCGCTGCACCGATCCACAGGGTTGCCATCCCGTACTTATAACCGAATCCGCCGCCACCGATGATGACGACCGAGGAGAAATAGGCCGCGACGTAGGAGAGCGCGGTGACCCAAGGACCGACGTTGCGCCCACCGATGTAGAAATCCTCCACGTTGCGCATCTTGCGTGAAGTGAGGAGGCCAACAATGATTAGGAGCCCCATATAGAGGACCAGGACGAGGGAGTAGATCGCCTTCTCGCTCATCGCTCATCCCCTCCCGATTTGAAGAAGAAGATGGCCCATACGATGGACGTCAACACGCTCGCTGCGATAACGATCCACGCAAAGAAGGTCAGCCACGGAGTATTGAACGGTCCCATTTTGAGTCTTGCTCCTTTCGACTTTTCTTGGACGCCCTCAACATTGTGGCCACACAGCTATCAGTGAATCCATTCCGAGAAGGAGTATACCACGACTCAGTGTGACCGCAATTCCCTTGGCTGGCTAGTGACATGGACATCCGCGGGGTCGCTCTCTTGCGCATAATTGTAGAAGAGTTCTGCAAGCGCCGGATAGAAGCTCTCTTCGCGGGCGTCGCCTTGCTGAAGGGCCGCAGTAAATGAGCGAAGATAATCTTTGAACGATCTTAAGTTCAGATTAGCCACTCTCCTTGCCCATCAATTCACCCCATTTATACCATAGTGATAGAGAAAAGGGAAATATCGTAACCGTGAACAATTTGGGGTCGGCTATTGTATTTTACAGGTGACGGGCATGCCGTTGTTCTCGTTGACGTGCGCAACCTTGACGACGCAGAAGCGGCTCTAATTGACACCACGGATGCCGTCATCGCCTCGCCTGCTTCCGGCTTCCCAGGGGAATCGCTACACACGGCGATTGCGCATCTGGCTGAAGCGTCTGACACCATAAGCCTCCACATCGACGCCGATATCCTGAGATCGTCCGTTCGTCCCCAGTCATGGCACGGGAGAGCCCAACGGGCTCGATATTGACCAGGCAATTGCCGCTATCGACACCGTGATGGCGACAGGCAAGGTCGTTTCTCTTGCACTGGTCTCCATCTACAACCAAGGCGAGGCAGGAGTCGCGAGTGCAAAATCCGGAATTGACCTACTACACGACAGATTGAAGGCCTGGCAACGCTACGGGACAACGCGAGTCCCGTTGGTCGCAGAAAGCTGTCTAGGCCGCGCTCTGGATTCCACTGAGGTCGAATCCCCTTCTAAAGAGAATTTCTTGCCAAGGCAAACAGTGTAAGCATGGATCGATAGGCCTCTTGCACTGAGCCGGCCACTACACGAACCGTGCGTCCGTCCATTCGTTCGGCATAGGGGTAGATAGCAGCTTGGTCAGCCATGTGGCTCATCAGGAACTTCAATTCAAGAGTCAGCGGCAATTCCGGTATGCATGGCGAAGCGTTCTCAAGTCTCTGCAGAGCCCGGGCAACCCCCTGGCGAATCATTGGTGCTGTCGTTTTGGGATGAAGACAGTTGCATGAGCATCGTCCTAGCGCCTCTTTGACCGAGACCGTCTCAAGCTGATCTCCGATGAAAGACCGCGCAAGATCGCACGTGACGCTGTCGCCTGATAGAAACACGACCGGGACACCAAAAGCGCCCGCGAGAACAGCATTGAATTCCGGTTCACCGACGGGATTGCCGTTCATCTTCAGTTCGTCGACCAGTATTGACCAGAAAGTATGATTCAATGTGGCCTTATCGACACCAAGACGAGCGTGATAACCCACGAACAGCGTGGCATCGCACCCCTCCACGCCCGACATCTGAAGCAGAGGCTTGTTGCTCCCGGAAATCAGGCGTGCTGCCGAATGTAACTCGGACAGCACGATGTTCTTCATCGTGCCATGACCGTCATTGATGAGGATTTCGGTCGCTCCGCCCTCAAGCGCTCCTTCGACAGCTGCGTTCACATCACTCATCAAGAGTGTTTGCGCTCCGGAATAGAGAGGGTGGGTACAGTCGACTTCTGCAGGCGTAGTGATGCCTGTGATTCCTTCCATGTCAACGGAGATAAAGACTTTCATTGAGGCCTCCTACTCATTTGTTTTTCGTGTTGATGATGCCTGGTCAGCATCGCGGTCTGGCATTTCGCATCCCTGCGACAACAGCGCCTGATGGGCAACGTCAAGCAACGGCGAGTAGCCAGGGCCCGTGTCCTCGATCCAACGAGCTTCTTTCTCGATGATCGCTTTGGTACGCACAATGACTCTCTCGAAGTCAGCGGGAGGGATGACTACAACACCCTCTTTATCTCCGACAACAATGTCGCCGGGAAGAACAACGACATCCCCGCAACTGACGGGGCCGTTTACCTGTCCAGCTGGCACACCTCGGAGGGGTGCCAGCGGCGTCACCCCGCGTGCGTAAACAGGAAGGCCCACGTCCCGCAGCTGGGCTACATCCCGAATCATGCCGTTGGTCACGAATCCCACCACTCCCTGTCGACGTGCGACCTCTGCAATGACCCCTCCCAGTAGGGCATTGTTGGATTCCGCTTGGCACGAAATGACGAGAACATCCCCAGGTTCGGCAAGCTCAATCGCCTTGAGAAGCATGGTGTTATCGCCAGCCCGAACGAGCACCGTCGTTGCCGGGCCGATCAACGGTTTGGCAGGCGAATTCACCAGACGAATCGAAGCATTCATCGTGAGTAGTTTTCCCATCGCATCTGAGATGTTGGCTGCGGTCAGCGTGGCGAGGTCCGTGAAATCTTCTGGGTCTCGCGGAACTCGCGGGATGGCACGGAGCCCGAGCCTAGGGTCATTCTATTCTGATGTAGTCATAGGTCTCCTAGTGAGTTCAGTTCGCATTATGTCTTGGGGTCAAGAGCATCCCGAAGCCCGTCTCCTAGCAGGTTGAAACCCAGGACTGTGATCATGATGACCAATCCCGGGATAATTGCCAGCCATGGCGCCGAGAACAAGTACTGCCGTCCACGCGACAGCATGACTCCCCAATCCGCTGTCGGTGGTTGAATGCCAATCCCGAGAAAGCTCAAGCCGGCGATGCCCAGAATTGCCCCCGCCAGAGCCAAGGATGCATAAACAACGAATGGCCCCATACAACCCGGGAGTAAATGGTGCGTAAGAATCCGCCGGTCGCTCACACCAATGGCGCGAGCGGCCTCAATGAAGGTCATTTGTTTCAAACTCAAGGTCTTACCGCGGATCAACCGCACAAAGCGAGGGAACCGAGTGATCGCCATCACAAGGATGATGTTGGTCGTACTTGGCCCCAGAAAGGCGACCAGCGCAATCGCCAGCAGAAATGCCGGAAACGCCAGCATGGCGTCGAGGATGCGCATGACAATATCATCAATAATCCCTCCCGCATACCCAATGGCGACCCCGACCAGGGCCCCGGAAACTGCGGCCAGAAGGATTGACGTCAGCGAGACAAGGACAACAATTCGAGCCCCGTAAATGATGCGGGAGAGCACGTCTCGTCCCATCTCATCGGTGCCAAACCAGTGTGCTGGTGACGGTGACTTATAGGCCTCACTAAGGACGATCGCATAGGGAGAAGAGGGAGCAATGACCGGTGCCAGCGCAGCAATCAAGAACAGGGCGAGGATGATTCCAGCCCCAACGAGGCCAAGCTTGTTGCGCCGGAACCTGCGCCATCCCTCATTGAGCGGCGTACGGGTTGCAGCATCCCCCGATGTTGTGATCACGATGCCTCCTTCTGATTTGTGGCTTGAGTGCACGCTCATCAGTAGCGCACCTTCGGATCGAGCAACGTATAGCACAGGTCTGCAACAAGATTGATAAGGATGACGAACAAGGCTGTTGCCAACGTAATCCCCTGAACCAGCGGATAATCGCGACGAAGAATTGCTTGAACGAGAAGCCTCCCAATGCCCGGCCACGCAAAGACGGTCTCAGTGAGGAATGCCCCTCCTATCAAGGCGCCCATCTGAAGCGCAATGTTCGTGACCAGCGGGTTCAGCGCGTTTCTCAATGCGTGCCTGTAGACCACAACGCCCTCCCGAATCCCTTTGGCTCGTGCTGTGCGGATGTAATCTTCCGACAGGATCTCAAGCATGCTCGATCGAAGAAGGCGGGTCGAGCTGGCAAGCAACCCTGCACTGAGTGCAATCCCCGGCAGGATCGTGTGGCAGAACCCGTCGAGCGTATACCAACTATCTCCGATGCCAGAAATGGGCAACCAGCACAGTTGAAAACCGAACACATACACGAAGAGAATCCCGAGCCAGAAGACGGGAACGGACATCCCCGCCAATGCGATGAGCATCGACAGATAATCCCAAATTGAATTTCGCTTCACAGCTGCCGTTACTCCAAGAGGAATAGCAACTGATAAGGCAAAAATCACCGCGAATCCCGCTAGCCTCAGGGTGTTCGGGAGGCGCATCATGAATAGTTTCGTGACGGGCATCTTGTGATAGATCGACATGCCAAAATCCCCGTGGGCCAGTCGCGCTAGGTAGCGACCGAATTGAACAAGCAAAGGCTGGTCGATTCCGAGTTGCTCGGACAGCGCCGCTATCTCTTCCTGTGATGCCTCAACTCCGAGCATTACCTGCGCAGGGTTCCCCGGGATTAAGTAGATCAGAAGGAAGACGCTCGTAATCACGAGCAAAACGGTCGGTATGACATATAATATTCGCTTAGCGGAGTATTTTATCATTGAATTTCTGGGGGCGGAGGTCGGTTTCCCGCTGTGCTGTGTACTACGCCGACCCCCGCCCCCATTTCAGTCCTGCTCTAGTTACCGTCAACCCAGACGTTTGCGGTTTCCGTGCACAACATCCAGATCTGTGACGGCAGAGCAACGAGACCATGGACCTTCGTTGAGTGAGCCATGGTTACTGAGAGATGGAAGGCAGGGATATGGTAGGCGTTCTCGGTAATTGCCCACCGCTGGATCTCTTTGTAGAGTTCCTCCCGCTGGCTTTGGTCTGGCGTTGTTCTTGCCTCGAGGAGGAGCTGATTGATTTCAGGCTGCTCAGACAAACCAAGGATCAAAGAGCCATGTGTCGACCCATCCTCACCTGAAGAGAACAGCCAACTGAAGACAGCATCCGGATCAGGGATCTTGGGCGTTGTCCCAAGCATGTACATGCAGGGTTCCTCGGTCTTGATCACCGCGTCAAGATAGGCCGCCCACTCACTGATTTTCAATACAGCATTCACGCCGATGCTCTGAAGTTCGCTCACGATGATCTCTCCGATCAGTTCGCGCACTGCATCCTGATTGACGTGGAACACTACCTCAGTTTCGCTGGTCATGACACCTTCAGCAATCAGCTCAGCGAAGAGCTGCTTGGCGAGCTCCTTATCTTGCTGGATCGCGTTCGCCTTCATGAAGTCAAGGTCACGGGGCCACAATCCTGGCGGAACGACTCCATAAGCGCGTGACCCCGTCCCATTGAGCAAGACATTGGCGATAATGCCGTCCATGTCGATAGCAGAGTTGACCATCTGGCGGAACTTTACGTTGGTGTATGGAGAAGCGTACTGCCGGAATCCAATCCAGTAGTAGTTCATTCCTTCGACTTGTTGAACAACGATGTCTGGATTGGCCTGAAGAATCGGCACCATGTCTCCGGCAACCAGTTCGATAACGTTAACCTCATCAGTCATAAGACTCATGATGGCAACGGTATTCTCTGGAATTGGGCGGAAGATAACGGTCTCAAGATAGGGACGCTTCATCCAGTAGTCCTCGTTTCGAACGAGGGTGACATGGTCATCTGGAACCCACTCAACAAACTTGAATGGCCCAGATCCAATCGGATTGCGAGTGAACTCTGCGCCTGCTGCTTCTGCCGCTGCCTTGCTAACAATTCCTTGTCCCGTGGCACCAAGAAACGGCGCGTACGGGAATGACAGCTCGAATTGGACGGTCAGCGCATCGAGAACCGTAATCGTGTTAATCATGACAATCTGCGATCGCTTCTGCGAGGCCAGCTCTGGCTTGTTGAGAATTCGATCGAAGGTGTAAGCGACATCTTCAGCCGTCAGATCAGTCCCATCATGGAAATGGACACCAGATCGGAGGTGGAAAGTCCAAATTGTCGAGTCTTCGTTGACATCCCACGACTCAGCTATGCTAGGGATGATATTGAAGTCTTTGTCGAACGCTATAAGGCAGTCAAAAATCTGCTCGTAGATCATTGTGGAGGCATTGTCGTTCGTAGTTCCTGGATCCAATCCACTGGCATCTTTCGCTGTAGCAATTACTAGTGTCCCGCCGTAGTGACCTTCCTCTTGCGCGAAACAAAATGTCCCCACCAGAATCATCGCAAGCAATGCGATTGTCGGTAAAACCGAATAACGCCTTCTTAACATCTGAACACTCTCCTTGTTAGGTGATTGAGATACTGGCCGATTGTCTTATCAACCGTCACTCTTTTGACTGGATTGCTCCACCTCCTCTACTTCTCTGAAGCCGATCTAGTGGGAGCTTCTTGAGGTAATTGATGATGGAGATCGTCTTCTCAAGCACATGAGCGAATAATTGTTCGCCAATTTCCGGCGAGGCAATCGTTGCGTCGCCGAGAACGCCGTTGCTGGTGATCTCGTCCATGTTCAAGAACAGCCTGAATGGGACTTCCGTCTCGTCAAGAATGGCTGCTCCGGGATTCAGCAAACGGATCCCCTCCCACGACGATCTCTTCTGCTCCTCCACGAGATCCATCCGCATTCTATCTTCGTAGAGCGACAGCCCGAGTGACGTGAATGGGTCGCCGCCATGTCCGATGGCTGGTGTTTCGGTCCCGTAGATTCGCTTGCACACAACAGGTGTGAACCATGTCCAGGGCTCCGCAACCGCAATCCGGACCCCTTTCTCTCGGAGAAGATCACGGGCCACATGTTCAATCGTGAGCATGTTTCCCTTGTGCCCGCAAAGAACAAGGAATCGTTGTGCTCCCATGGCAATCAGCGATTCAAAGATATCCGTTAGCACTGCGCCGAGCGTTTCGTGCTTCAGGCTGATGCATCCGGGGAAGGGGCGGAAGTACTCGGAGTATCCGAACGGGAGGGGGGGGATAGTGATCGCAGTAGTTTTCTCAGCAGCCTGCTCAGCGACATGTTCGATGTATCTGAAGTCGCCCACTGGCGTCTGTGGGCCATGCTGCTCAACTGACCCCACCGGAACGAGGACCACTGGATCGGACTGCAGGCGCTCACGGATCTCCACCCAAGTCATCGCTTCAATCTTAGTCTTACGTTCTTCTGAATTGGTCAATTTACCTCCTAGGTTATAATGGACGAGTGATATTTCCACGTCCCGCTCGGAACCCAGCACTCGGAGAAGCTGACAGGGCGCTTTGCCCTGTCAAGTGCACGACGCTCAATGTGTAGCGCTGGAATCCCTGACGAGACTTCCAAAAACGCAGCTTGTTCCTTCTTCAAGGCAATCGGTTCCAGCATTTCTTCCGCACTATCCAGGATGACTCCATATTCCTTCAGAAAATTAAAGAGCACGTCGGCTTTCTGAGGGTCTGAGAAATCCGAAACGGGGATCTTGGTCAAGTACCAACTCTCCAGTAGCATGACAGGCAGTTTCTCGTGACGACGCAGACGGAGCGTTCGAGTGAGAGGCTCATCGTCGGGGGTTCCAAAGAACGCAGCAATATGAGCGGCAGGCAACGAGACGCTCACTTCGAGGATCTCAATCGAAATGTGATCCCATTCCGTGCGGAAATACGAGGCAAAACCTGAAGCTTTGGTCCATGCATTATCGGGAGGCTGTTTCTTGACGAAACTACCCATCCCGCGTTGGCGAAGGATCAATCCTTCAGTCTGGAGACGCACCAAAGCATGTCGAACCGGTGCCTTGCTGACGTTAAACAGCTTCTCCAGCTTGGCTTCAGTCGGGATCGCATCTCCAGCCGCATATTTGCCGTCAATAATGCCAGTCAGCAGATAGTGGTAGATACGATCCTGAAGACTCGCCCAAGCCGATGTAAGCAGTATTTCCCCTTCAACTTGGGCAGATTGGAGGGCCATTCGGACTTGGGGATCTACCTCAGGCAATCTCCACCCCCATGCCTCCTCTCGGGTCAGTTCCCGATTGAAGTTGCCCATCGGGCAACCGAAAGATTCCCTCAGCACGGGCCATATATGTGCTGCAGTTGACCAAGTTCCCCATGGCTTCCAGGTCATCACCAATCCGACTGGCTAGATCAGGCTCTACATGGATGATGGGGTTCTCCTCCGAATGACACCGCGACTCAGTCACTGCAGTCTGAATATCCCTCCCGAATTTCAGGACATTCAGTATGCTTTGGAATTGGGAGGTAATGATCCGGCTCCCACCTGGGGCACCCAGTGCCAAGAAGGGATCCCCCTTCTCAAACAGCAAACTCGGACAGAGTCCTCCAAGACGTGCGCCAGGAGCGATCGAATCGTTGCTCCCGGAAATCGGATTCAGATGGCCGAGGAAGTTGTTGTAGAAGAAACCCAATTGTTCCGACAGGACACCCGATCCAGCTTTGGATCCAATCGAATGGGTCAGTGAAACGATGTTGCCGTGTTCATCCCAAGTTGTTACGTGGGTCGTGCCGTCTGTCGTATTGGGATGGCCATTGTGTAACGAAGACCTCTTGTCATTGACTTCAGCGAGCAGCTCCGCCGTCCGTTCTTCTGATATGTATCGATTGATCGATCGATTGGCACCGTCCGGGAGGACCTTCAAATCCTGTTGATCGTAGAAGACGGCTCGCATGATCCTCGCAATACAGTCGACATACTGAGCCGAGTTGTGCTGTTCCGAAAGATCGGCGGCTTCAGCGAGGCGAAGCATTTGGGCAAGCTGGACGCCCGCTGAGGGAAGAGGCCCGACTCCAATCATTAGGCCATCGCCCACTGGAACCATGGAGGCATCAGTTACATAACACTTATACTGATCCAGATCGTCGGAATTGAGGAACCCGTCGCTGGCCTGAAACTCTCGTGCGATTGCATCGGCAATCGCTCCAGAATAGAAAGAATTCGCACCTTCAAGAGACAGGGTACGGAGAGTTTGAAAGAGATCCGGCTGGATCAGAGTTGAGCCAAGTTGCCGCTGATTCCCATCTGGGAATAAGAAATTTGCTGCGCCCTTGAAAGCCTCTACCTTTCGCTGCAAAGACGGATACCCAGGCCTTGCTTCGAATTCGCCTGGTTCCTTTGCGAAGAAGCCACCCAGATAGGGCGTCAAGAAACTCCCTTCCTTGGCGAACTGCATGGCTGGCAACAGGAGCTGAGCCCAAGAAACTCTGTGGCTGGAGTAGCGCTCGAACGCCGTTCCAAGCGCTCGAACAAGTCCAGGGATCATTACCGACTGATATCCTAATTGGTTGGCCTCGTCCGAAATTGCGTATCGCCCAATGGTTTCACTCTTGGACAAGAGCCGTTCGGCAAACGTGTCGGGAGGACAGCCTCCCGGCACAGCAACCAGACCGTCCACATCGAACAACTTCCGCTCTGCAGAGGAGTAGACCAGCATTTCGGCTGTTCCTCCCAATCCGCACAACAGCGGATTGATGACACCTTGCGCAAACGCCGTGGCAACAGCAGCATCCACAGCGTTACCCCCCTGCTTGAAAGCGAACGCTCCTGCCTTGGCAGCAGCACGTTCTGGGCAGACGACAATACCCCGAGTCATCGTGTCTCATCTCCTTGGGATTTCTCTGCAAAGGTATCACGCTCCGATTCGATCCATGTGGCTCGTGCAGCCAGGGCCTGATCCACACTATCGGAGAACAGCACAGTGTCCTCCGAAGCAATGCGATCAAGCCAAGATGCCTCTTTGACGTCACGCACATCCAGGGCGCGCACGACGTCTTCGACGAGATCGAGAGGAATAACGACCACACCATCTTCATCAGCGACGATGACATCTCCTGGGAAAATAACCACGTTGCCGACGGCAACAGGAAAATTTACGTCGCCTGGCGGAACATCCTTGCAAGGCGCTAGTGGACGGACACCTCGGGCATAGATCGGGAATCCACTTGCCTCGCATTGCTTCAAATCTCGAACGAATCCGTCTGTCACAAGCGCGGCAATCCCCCGCTTCTTTGCCATGGCACTCATGATGCCGCCCCAAGCCACGCCTGAATCGGTGCAAGTGCCAGCAAGGACAATGACGTCACCTGGCTGCGCATGTGCAATCGCGTAAAGAGCCAGGAGCTGATCTGCTGGTGAAGCTTGTACTGTGTACGCAGGTCCCACGATATGAGGAGCAGGCGAATACAGCGCGTGTATCTCTCCTGGAAGGCATCCTCGACGATAGAGGGCATCAGAGATGGGGGCAGTTGCCGCTCCACTCAGAGGTTTTACTGATTCCCGAGAAGGGCGACAGGGCATCCGACGAATCCGATACTGCGGTACGACACGATCCGAATCTAGAATGGTCATGGTGATAAGCATTATATTATAACATTATGCCTATTGTCAAGGCCAAGAGTTATTTTACGGAATGGAGTGAACCCCTACGACTGGACAAATGAGAGAGGTAATCACTAAATTGTCTGGAGAGTCGCGAGGAGGAAGGTTCATGGCAGGTGGCAGGAAGTTCAGCAAGGCATTTAAGAGTCAGGTTGTTG
>Ga0307990_1000055_pt1 | contig 103051 bp, 113 predicted proteins | sample EllFjometagen129_FD_203168 | JGI IMG/M metagenome (GOLD analysis project Ga0307990, IMG submission 203168) | Marine microbial communities from Ellis Fjord, Antarctic Ocean - #129 | ecosystem: Environmental > Aquatic > Marine > Unclassified | place: Southern Ocean | collected 2014-10-08 | reverse complement strand
GCGCTGGCAGTTTCAAGATCATCGGGCACCTGCTGCCCATCTGTAAAAAAACTTAACGGTAGTCGAGCATAGCTTAACGCATTCAAAATCGAGCCGTAACACCTGGTTTCATCGAGCTTTGTAAAAAGTAGAGCCCGACAGTTAAAAGCGCGAAATTGAACCAGGTTTTCCAGGAGATCCTCTTCCTGCAGCGCGGCTGGCAAAACCATAAAAGTATCACCTGAAACCCCTTTCAAGAGACGATAGAGAGCGGTGAGACCATCACGATCCCGGGCACTACGGCCCATAGAATCAACTAGAATCCGATCAAAACCGGAAAAGTTGTTAAGTGCGGCCCGCACTCCCGGTTGATCTTGCACAATTTCAACCGGGGCTTTAAGGCGACGCCCATACTCTAGGATCTGCTCGGCCGCCCCGAGACGAAAAGTATCCACCGAGATCAAAGCAACCCGCTCCCCGCAAGCTATAAACATGGCGGCCAATTTCGCCAGGGTCGTGGTCTTACCGACTCCGGTCGGCCCCACCAGGGTAATTATCCGAGCCATCTCAGTTTTCATCAGAACTTTGACCCGCCCCATCAACCGCCGAGCTAAAACGGCCTTAACTAAAGCCATAATAAATTTTTCCGTTTTACCAGATGGCAACTGGCCACCAACCTCGGCGTAAGTTTCAGTTAAGAGATCTTGAGCAATCTCTGAACTTACCTTGCACCCCAGCAATTGGCTTAACAACTCAGTAAAACAGGGCTCGTCCCAACCTTCATTAAGGCCGCTGCCAACCAGCAGACGCCCCATCATGCCTTTAACCAGGGATAGTTCCTGGCGCAATTGCTCATATCCTGGTTGAGTGGCTGGGTAATCATCCAAACTCTCATCAAGATTCTTATCCTTTGCCGAGTTTAAACCGGTTCCCGACTCTCCCCCCTTTACCGCAGTAGCTTCACCTCTTTCAGCTCCCCCGTCACCCACAAGCTCAGGAATTTTTCTGACAACCTTAAGTGTAGGATCGTAATCAACCGCCGCCAAAATTTCAATTCGTGCTGAAACTTCGGCCTCCGGCTGTTTGACCGTCTCAAGAATAACCGCTTCCTTACCAAAAGCAAGCTTCACCGCATTCAGAGCCGAACTACTATCTTTACCATAAAAACGCTTAACCCGCATTGTCGCCTCCGGGACTAGCTGCAATCCGCCCCAAAGCCTGGACTGTTACCTGTGAAGGTATTTCATTGTGTGAGAGAACCGCCAAACCCGGAACAAATCGTTCCAACAAACGCCGCAGATGAAAACGGACAATCGGCACGCAGAGCAGTACCGGTTTGGCCGAAACCTGATCAAATTTCTCGTGAAAAGTCCTAAATTGCTCAACCATCGCATAGACAATTCCAGGATCCAGGGTCAAAAAAGCACCGTGGTCAGTCCGTTGAATCGAGGCATTAATCTTCTCCTCCAGACTTGGTTCAAGAGTGACGACATAGAGTCGGTCATTTTCGGAGAGATAGCCGCCAACAATCGTCCGTGAAAGATCCTGCCGCACATATTCGGTCAAGACATCAACATCCCGAACTTGAGTACTGTAGTCGGCCATAGTCTCAATAATCGTCATCAGATCGCGAATCGAAACCTGCTCCCTCAAAAGATTCTGCAACACTTTCTGCAAGGTTCCCCAGGGCACCACCGACGGCACGATATCATCCACCACTTTGGGATAGCGCTGGCCTAAGTTTTCGACCAATTTCTGCACATCTTGACGGCTGAGCAACTCATGCAGAAAAAGTTTGATCTTTTCAACCAGATGAGTTGCCACCACAGTTGATGGGTCAACCACCGTGTAACCTGCAAGTTGAGCCCGCTCACGCTGACGCTCCTCGATCCACATTGCCGGCAAACCAAACGCCGGCTCGGTCGTCGAGATCCCTTTGATCTCTGGGCTTTTACCCTCTACCCCCATCGCCAGACAGTAACCCATCAGAATTTCGCCTTCAGCCACAACACTTCCTTTAACCTTGAAAGAGTAGCTGTTGGGTTTTAATTGCAGATTATCACGAATATGGATAGAGGACATGACAATCCCCAAATCGAGCGCAAATTGGCGTCTGATCAATTTTATTCGTTCCAGCAGATCGCCACCTTGAGCCTCGTCGACCAGAGCGATCAAGGCGTATCCAACCTCTAACTCCATGGTATCCATAACCAGCAATTTTTCAACCGCTTCGGGCTCGGCCTTGCTGCTGGCAGCGGCTTTTTCCTGCTCCTGTGCGACCATCTCAGCCTTGGCTACTTTAGCGGCCTCCTGCTGTTTCTGCAAAAGAAAAGCACTAAGTCCAATCAAGCCCGCCAACGAAAAAAAGGAGAGCTTCGGCAATCCTGGAATCATCGCAAATAGCAAAAGCGCCAGGGCCGCCAGACTCAAGACCTTGGGATATGCTGTCACCTGGCGTACCAGATCACTCCCCATACTGCCCTCAGCGGCTGAACGTGAAACCATGATACCGGAAGCTGTCGAGATAATCAGGGCCGGAATCTGAGTAACGAGACCATCGCCGACGGTCAACGTCGTATAAGTCGCAGCGGCTTCGGCCATCGTCATCCCCTGCTGCATAACCCCGATCACAAAACCGGCCATAATATTGATCAGGGTAATAATAATCCCAGCGATCGCATCGCCGCTGACAAATTTGGCGGCACCATCCATCGCCCCAAAAAAATCAGCTTCCCGCCGGATCTCCAGGCGCCGTTCCCGGGCCTCACTTTCGCTGATCATACCGGCATTAAGATCAGCATCAATCGCCATCTGCTTACCCGGCATCGCATCCAAGGTGAAACGGGCCGTCACTTCCGCAATCCGCCCGGAACCCTTGGTAATAACCATAAAATTAATAATTACCAAGATCGCAAAGATGATGGTTCCGACTACATAGTTACCACCAACAACAAATTTCCCAAAAGCCTGAATCACCTGACCCGCAGCATCGGTTCCCTGATCCCCATTGAGAAGAATCAGACGGGTTGAAGCGACATTCAAGGAGAGCCTGAACAACGTCGTCACCAGCAACAGAGCCGGAAAGATCGAAAATTCCAAAACCTTAATCAGGTACATCGAGATCAGCAGGATCATAATGGCGACACTGATATTCATTGCCAACAAGGTATCCAGAACAACCGTCGGCAACGGGACGATCATAACCATCAAGATCGCAATCACGGCAAAAGCCATGACTGCATCCCGGTTGGCAATCAGGTTTAAGAAAGATATTTTTCGTACAGACTCAGCCATTTTACTTAATAACTTCCTCTTGGAAATCTGTCATAAAAACAAGAAAATTTCCCAACCATCTCGATACGGGGACAGACCTCCAGGCAGGGCTTTAGCCCAAGCCGGGCTGAGCTTGCGCCTGAGCGTAGTGAAGAAGTGCCCTTGGGGTATCCCCTTGCGAAGCAGGGCGAAGCAAAGTTCGCCACTACCCGCTACAACTTAACTCATCACTATCAAGCACTCGCCCGCGCTCCGTCCCGCCTATAGATATAGGCCAAGACTTCGGCAACCGCCTGATAGAGGGTTTCGGGAATCATCTGGTTAAGTTCCACGGTTTTAAAGATGAGGCGGGCTAAAGCTTTATTTTCAACGACCGGAACTCCATGTTCACGGGCAACTTTTTTTATCTTTTCGGCCATCAAGCCAGCTCCTTTAGCGACGACCACCGGGGCCTCAGAGTTCTCTTGATCATAAATCAGGGCCACCGCAATATGAGTCGGATTGGTAATCACGACATCGGCTTTGGGGACCTCCTGCATCATCCGCTGGCGGGCCGCACTCATCTGCATGCTGCGAATCCGCGATTTAACCTGTGGGTCACCCTCAGCCTGCTTCATCTCATCTTTGACCTCCTGTTTGCTCATCTTCTGATTCTCCATAAAGTCCCAACGCTGGTAGATGTAGTCAAAAAGAGCGAGCACTAACATCAACAAACCACAGCGCCAGAGAATCTGAAAAGCAACCTGGGCGATAAAGGTCAGGATAATCTCAACCGGCTGATTGAGCAAACTGAAAAAAGCAGCAAAATTCTGCCGATAAACGCTATAGGCGATGTAACCAAGCAAGCCTATTTTGAGGCATGATTTAACCAATTCCACAAGCGGCCTGAGTGACAAAAACTTACTCTTAAAACCGCTGATCGGATTGAGTTTAGAGAACTTGGGCTGCATCGCTTTCGGGGTTATCTTGAAACCAACTTGCATCAAGTTTGCCGCCAAACCGACAAACACCATCAGCAACAAAAATGGAGCCAGCAGATAAAACATCTGTCTAACAGTCAGCAGAAAAAGATTATAGACGGCTGCAGGATTGATTTCAAGTAACATCGCATATTGCAAAAAATAGCGCATTACTTCAAGCGGACCATCAAAAAACCGGCCCCCGGCAAAAAAGAAAAAGGCGAGGCCAGCAATCAGGATGAAGGCCGAGCCAATCTCCTGACTTTTGGCAACCTGCCCCTCTTCCCGAGACTTACCAAGCTTTTTCCCGGTTGGTTTTTCGGTTTTGCTGGGATCTTTAGCCATTTTCAGCCGCCCCCGGAAGCCCTGAGCAGAAACATAATATCATTAAATAGAAGTCGATAAAGACCACCCAGCATCGTCGCCAGATAAGGAAAAGAGTAGCCCATCAAGAGCATCCCTAAGAGAATTTTTAAAGGCATACCAACAATAAAGATATTCATCTGCGGCGCGGTTCTGGCAACCACCCCCAAACTGACATCACTGAGCAAGAGGGCTGCCATCAAAGGCGCAGCAATTTTAACCGCAGTCGAGAAAATCGCGCTCGAATAAGTCAACATCAACTCGAAAAGATTTTCGCCGGGCGTGAAACCAGCCAGTGGAATCAGATTAAAACTTTCGGCCAAGGCCTTAAAAACCCAACGGTGAGCACCAAAAGCCAAAAAAAGTAACATCGCCAACATATAGTAAAACTGGGCGATCAAGGGCACCTGGAGACTGGTCACTGGATCAACAACATTTGCCACTGCGAAACTCATCTGAAAACCGATCATCTGACCGGCCGTCTGCACCGCGGCAAAAACCAGACTAGCCAGAAGACTCACCAACAGGCCAATCACCATTTCCCGCAACAGCGCGATGCTGATCTCAAGTAAAGCTCGACTAAAAAGCGGGGTTCCGGCAAGTTCAGGTACGACATTGAAAAAGAGTAACGCGACAATCAGTGAAAAGGCCGCTTTCAGAGTCCTCGGCACTGCCTGATTACTCAAAACCGGGAAAAAGAAGATCATGGTGGCAACCCGGGTCAAAATCAGAAAGAAATGACCAATATCAGCCACATTTATTACAGGCAGAAAATTCATAGAAGATTTTTACAGCCGTCAATGGATAACATTAGGAATAGAGACCATTATGCGAGTCGTAAAGTCAACCATATACTGGAGCATCCAGGGGAAAAAATAGATAACCGCGAGAAAGACGATAACAATCTTCGGCACGAAGGTCAGGGTCATCTCCTGAATTGAAGTTACAGCTTGAAAAATACTGACTAAAAGGCCCACCGCCAAACCGGTACCGAGCATCGGCGCACAGATCAGCAAGGTCGTCTCCATCGAACTTTTAGCCAGAGCCACAACAAATTCCGGAGTCATCTTTTATCCCCCTAATGCGGGCTTGAAACCCACAACCCAAAAGTTAATTTGTACGCCCGCAAATAAGTGCTCTTATCAGAACATTTTATTGTAAAAAAACAAGAAAATAACCTGTAAGGCACTAAAAGCTCTGCATTAAAGAGCCGACCATCAAACGCCAGCCGTCGGCCATCACAAAAAGAATCAACTTAAATGGCAGCGAGATCATTACCGGCGGCAACATCATCATACCCATCGACAAGAGGACACTGGCAACCACCATATCGAGCATCAAGAATGGAATGTAGATAAGAAAACCAATCTGGAAAGCGGTTTTTAATTCACTGATAATAAACGAAGGAATCAAAACATGGGTTGGAATATCAGCGAAAGTCTTAGGTCTCTCAACCTTGGCCATCGAGATAAACATCGCCAAATCATCCTCATGGGTCTGTTTAAACATGAACTCCCGCAAAGGATCAAGAGCTCGATTGAAAGCCTCCTCCTGACCTATTGTCTGGGCCACATAGGGCTGAAAAGCATCCTTATTAATGCGGTCAAAGACTGGATACATAATAAAAAAGGTAAGAAAAAGACTCAGCCCCACCAGCACCTGGTTGGGCGGCATGGTTTGCGTGCCGACCGCCTGACGCAAAAAGTGGAAGACAATAACCAGTCGCGTGAAAGAGGTCATCAAAATCAGGATCGACGGCGCCAACGCCAAAACCGTCAGCAGGAGCAGCACCTGGATGGCGATAGAGACCTGACCGGGTTCGTTGGTTGCTCCTACCCCGATCTGCAGAGTCGGGATCGTAACCTCCTGAGCCGCACCAACCAAAACCGGCAGTAAGAGCAGCAACAATCCTGACCAGAGAATGATCAATCGAGCATCACGCCTCATCCCCGTTGACTCCTGTCGTTATTTTTGAGGCGATCTTTAATCTGACTAACCACCTCCTGATAATTCTCCGGCAACTCTTCCGGTTTGTCTGGTGACTTTGCTGCTGAAGTTCTTGCGGGCCGCTGGTAAGTTGTGGTCTCGACAACCTCATTTCCAGGAGTTGCTGGCGAGGCTACCAACTCCACTTCCGATTCTCGCTCCAGAAGACCTTTCAAATAACCGCCAAAACGCCGGCCACTGCGGGAGTTATCTTTCAGCAAACGCAACTCTTCGACCTTATCGGGATCGTTGATAGTCGTCAAGACCGTCATCTGTTCGCCGGAAATACCAACCACCATAACTTCATCAAGGAGCTCGAGCAACATCACCTGATGTTTGCCGGATACCGTTTCGACCCCTAAAACCTTAACCAGACCGGAACCAACCAAACCACCACGACCTCGTCTATAGCGTTTTAAAAGCAGGGCCAGGGCAACAATAATCAGTGCTAAAAAAACCAGGGCAATCAGACTCCGCAAACCCGACATCAACAAAGATGGGGGGGCTTTGGGTGTTTCACTAACCCCGCCCGAGCCTTCCTCCGCAGGGGCATCCGTCCCTGACAGTAAGCGCTGAACCCGGGCCATCTTATCTCTATTTTTATTTTCACTCACTTTCGCAGAGCTCAGGGCCGCAGTTTCTTCGCTACCATCCGCAGACAACCAGGATCGATACTCTTTTAAAAGCACAACCTGCAGTCCCGACTCTTTACGCTCCAACGCCAGAAAAGATTTGACCTTAAGCAACGGATCCCGCTTTTCAAGGTACCAAAGCGACTTAAGACCATCTTTTTCCACGCCATACGCCGTCACCCAGTCATCATCAATAAACTGTTTCTGAACTTCGGCTTTTAGTCCAGGGTCCGGCAAAACCAAGACCACACGCTCCCCTTGGTCAACAAACAAGGCGTTAACCTCAGGTACCGTTTCATAAGGAATCGTAAACAGCATCCTCTTATCGACCGCTTTGAAGCCCAGTTCCACGGCGCCAACCGGACAACTACTGACCAGAATGCCAACCAGCAAGAAGACAACCCGAATCAGACCACAATAATTTTTATCAATCATTTTCATTTTTATGATTTTCCACCGTAGGGGCAACCCCCTGTGGTTGCCCTTTTACCATACCCGTGGTTGCCCGTTTACCGTAATTGTTCGATTCGTTCGGTTGGACTGATAATATCGGTCAAACGGATACCAAATTTTTCATTAACGACAACAACCTCTCCGCGAGCGATCAGTTTATTGTTAACCAGGACATCGAAGGGTTCTCCGGCCAGTTTCTCAAGTTCGATCACCGAGCCCTGGCCGAGTTGCAAAAGATCGTTAATAATCATCCGGGCCCGCCCGATCTCAACTGATAACTGCAAAGGAATATCAAGAATAAAACCAATATTGGGCGGCAATTGATGGCGTTGCTCACTATTGAGCCCCGACAACAGACCATCATCGGCCGCCGGAAGACCCGCAGGGGTTGACGCTGCACCCTTACCGGCGGCCTCGTCTTTGATCAACGTTCGTTGTTCTTCAAGCTCCCCAGCGACATCATCCCAGGAGATATCGTCGATTAAATCCTGGGAGCTCTGCTCTGGGGCAGCTATCTCAGCTTCGAGCTGCTCACTCTCAAGTCCACCATCATTTTCCAACTCTTTTTTTACTTGATCAAAAAGATCATCCATCGGAGCACCTCTTATCCTCTAACTCTCTGCTTGAGCATAACCGCCTTGGAACCTTTCGAGGTTCCGGCAATTGCCCGATATTTAAAGCATTGTTCAACATATACTTTCATCAATTCAGTCGAATCCTGACGTAAAGGAATAACGTCTCCAACCTTCATGTCAAGAAGCTGACGAGAGGTAATCTCAGTCGTCCCCAAATTTGCTGATATATCAACTTCAGCCGTAACCAGACGGTTGACCAGACGCCGCAACCAGGTAACATCGACCTCTAAACGCTCACTCTGAAAACCAGTGTACAGTTTATTACGCAGAGGTTCGACCAGGGAGTAAGGAATACAAACCGTAATCGATCCGGAAAACTCCTCCATCTCCAGGGTAAAGGTGGAGAGTATAACCACATCACTGGATGGTACAATAGTCACGAACTGCGGATTGATCTCTGAACGGACAAAAGAGAAACGAATATCTTCTATCGGGCTCCAGGCATCTTCCATACAGACCAAAGAAGCCTCGACGACTTTACGGACTACCCGCTCCTCAATAGCGGTAAAATCGCGTCCCTCAACCTTAACAGTATCACGTCCACCACCCCCAAAAAACATATCGATAAGAGAGAAAACCAACTTACTCTCAACAATAACCAAGGCCATCCCGCGTAAGGGCTCCATCTTGAAAAGATGAATACTGGCCGGGACCGGGATTGTTTTAAGAAACTCTCCGAATTTCATCATATCCGAAACCAGAGGGGTAACATCAATAACCTTATGCAACAGGGTCGAAAGCGAAGTCCTGAAGGTCCGGGCAAAACGCTGGTTAATAATCTCTAAGGTCGGCATCCGACCCCGGATAATCCGCTCCTGGCTGGTCAGATCATATGATTGAAACTCGCCATCATCCAACGGCTGGTCGGTTTCGGTTTCAACTTCACCACCACCTACCCCCTGCAATAGAGCATCAATTTCATCCTGTGATAGAACCTGACTCATAATCTTAACCTGACCGCTAATACCTTATTACTAAAAAACCTTATTGTATGACAAACTCTTCCCAATATATTTTAGTAACCTTACCCGTTACCAGGTTGACATTTACCCGTTTGATAATATCCTGACGCAAAAGAAACTTTCCCTCCATAGAGCCGATCTCATTCGCCGTTTTGGAACTTAAGAGGGTCAAAACCACATCCCGAAGTTGCGCCCGCCTTTTGTCAACTTCTTCCAGGAGCTCTTCATTACTGAGTTCAAGTTTCATCGTCACTTTAAGATAACGGCGCGACTTTTTATCCGCCAGATTGACAACAAACGGTTTCAAAGCAAAAACCGGCAAAATCACAGGTTCCGGTTTCTTGGCGGCCTCAATCTCAGCCAACTCTTCAGCCGTTGGCGCCGGAGCCCGCAACAAAAACCAATAGGCCCCAAAACCACCGCCACCAAGCAACAAAACGACAATAATAATGATAATAAAAAGACCTTTTTTTGATTTTTTCTGGACTTCTGATCCCTCTTCCACTTCTTCTGCATCTTTCTTCTTTGCCACTTTTTCCTCCCCCAATAGACTATTTACAGTTTTTTAAATTGCAACTATTCAACCACTCTTAGCGACAAGCTTTGCCCAACCCGGCAGGCGAAACACAATCCTGCGATTACGCTGACGATTCTTTGGTGTATCATTAACGACCAGCGCCCGGTCAGCTCCGTAGGCTGCCAGTAATATTTTCGCAGGGTTAATACCAAGCCTTGCAAAAACGCCGGCCAAACGCTCTCCCCGCCAGGCAGCCAGAACACTATTATCAGGAAAACGAGCTGTCTGTAGCGGGAAATTATCGGTATAGACCTCGATTTCAAGAAGACCCTTCCAACCCTCAAGAAAAATTCCCAACTGGCGCATAACCTCATCTCCCTGAGGCTTCAGACTATCATCAAGGGTGCCAAAAAGCTTGTCGCTCATAATCTCAAGTTCAAGGTTATCATCAATCACATCGACCCTGAACAGGGCTTTCCCAAGTTTTTCTTCAAGCTTATCAAGCAAGCGAGAGAGAGGTTCTGAAAGCCTCAGGAAAAAAGCCAGATCCTTACGTTCGCGAACCTCTCTCGATTGTTCTTCAGGCGCTACGACAATCGGAATACTGGTGCTGAGATTAAGTACCCCACTCGACCCCGGTCGCGGCCCCCCGAAAACGTCAGTCAGCAAACCCGGATCAAAAGATGACATCGAAATCAAAAGCACAAAAAAGGTCAGCAGCAGTAACAGCATATCCGAAAGAGTGATCATCCAGCCTGCGCCGCCGCCACTCGGCGGCAGAAACCACCCCGCCAGATTTTTTTTTCGCTGCTCTAGAGACATAAAGATCAAAAAGTAAAGTCGCCGACTTTAATCTTTCCCCCTTTGCCATCAACCCCGTAATGCGGAATGCCGCCAATCACCTTCAGCAAAAGATACTCTTGCGAGCTGGTTACAGCTTTTGCTGATGCGGGCTCGGCAATCCGCCCAAAAGCTCGAACCGCCCCGGCCGGCCAACCCCCGCGCAGAACCAGGAAACGGTAGAGTCCGGCGGCCCGCAGAGCGGCCAGGGGCAGACCTTGCAAAACCGTCGGAGACTTACCAATTGAACTACTATAGTCGAATAAATCAAACCGAACCTGACGCAAATCTTTGAGCAGGCCTGCAACTTTCAGCATCAAGGCTTCGCCCTCAGGACTTAAACTTGCTGAACCAGACTCGAAAAGAAGCTGGTGATCCAGAGTGATGTCAACCCCTTTCTCTTCAGCAAAAACTTGCACATCACTGGTTTTAAGCCCCCGACGTTGCATATAGCTGTCCAACCTGGACTGCAGATCTTGAACTCTCTCTTCGACCTGCGGCGCACTTAAAAGGTGGGCTTGCAGAAGCGCCGGACTCCCTATCTCACGCCCCCCATCGAGATAACCAAAACTGCCCTGTAAAGAACCCACCGCTACCGCTTTTTTACTCTCATCAATTACGGTCATTGAGTAGAAGAGGATAAAGAAAGCGATAAGAATAAGACTTAAGGATGCCATCAGGGGAGCTAAGGTGTCATTTTCCGAACTCTTTACTAAAAAACTGCCAGAAGATGCCATCGTTCCCTAAACCTCCACTATCCTAACGCGGCCCTTTACGCCAAGCCGGTGGCAAAAAGGACTCAAGTCGATATTGCACGATCTGAGGATTATCACCACGAGCGATGGCCACAATACCCTCGGCAATCAACCTTCGCGAAAAAAGCTCACGCTGGCTGCGACGACGTAATTTTCCGGCCAAGGGCAAAAAGATAAAATTTGCCAACACTGCACCATAAAAAGTAGTCAACAAGGCGATCGCCATAGCCGGACCGATACTGGCCGGGTCATCCATGGTCTGCAGCATCTTCACCAAACCAATCAAGGTACCAACCAACCCCATGGCCGGAGCCACCGTACCCATTGTTGTAAAAATATGAGCTCCCAATTCATGACGTTCACGCATACTCTCCATATCAAGGAGTAAAATCTCCTCAATAGTTTCAGCTTTCAAGCCATCCACCAGAAAAATCAGTCCCTGGCGCATAAAGTAGTCAAGATTGGCATCATTACTACGATTTTCCAAAGCCAGAATACCCTCTTTGCGGGACTCCCGCACGAGCTTAACCAGAATATCAATATTCTCATTCAAGGGCATCCTGTCTTTAAAAATGGCATTCTTAAGATAGCGTAATAAGCTGCCAAACTCACCTAAAGGATAGCTTATAAGGGTCGCCCCAAAAGTTCCACCAACCACAATCAAGAGGGAGGGCAGGCTCCAAAAAACCAGCATCCCACCACCCGTAGCAATAGCAGCAATGACCAGGGAAAATGCGGAGACAACACCTAAGATCGTTGCAAAATCCATTAAACTCTCAACTCAGCTCCGTAGATAAACAGCTTAATAACCAGCAATCTAGAAATCCAAAAACTTAATCAGCAATGATTATGCCACCCACTTGATGGCTTCACTTTGCCGCAAAAACACTACCATTAACCAGGAAAAAAGAAAATAACTTTTATTAACGAACAATAACGCGTCAGAATATTGACGTTTGTCACAGAGCTTAAACCTTTTGCATAAAAAAGGCGGGCCCACAGGGACCCGCCTCAAGATAACAGCAAACATATAAATTAGCTCTACGGATGAACCACGGCCAGAATTTTTGCGGTCTCGCCCCCATGACACTGTACCTTATGGGGAATAGCGGAGTCATAATAGATACAGTCGCCCTCATCAAGAATATCAGTATGGTTTCCGAGAGTAACATCGATACGACCATCCAGAACATAGATAAACTCTTCACCTTCGTGGCCATAACATTTATCATTTTTGATCGTCGCGGGCTCCAGGGTTATAATAAAGGGCTCCATGCGCCGATCTTTTTTACCCGCCCCCAAAGACTCATAGGTATAACCGTAACGCACCCCCTCTTTCGAGGCAAAGCGGGAAACAGTATGTTCTTCACCTTTACGAATCAGGGTGAAAGGTTCAGTCTCCTCCTTGCCAAAAAAGCTGCCGATACTAACCTCCATCGCCTTGGCCAGATGCACCAGGACACCCAACGAGGGAGAAACCAGATGGTTTTCAATCTGCGATAAGACTGCCGTTGAATAACCACATTTTTCGGCTAGATCCTGTAACGAGATATTAGCTTCTAAACGCAGTGCTTTTATTTTCTCTCCAACCTTGACCGCTTCCATTTTCCACCTTCAATGATGACAATTCAATCGCTTAAATTAATGATATATATTGTGCGTTCAGGACGCCGCCGCCACACCCGCTTCAATGGCTTTTTGATTTGCCGGAATCATCTTGTGATACTTGGGATTCAAAGCATCTTTCAAAGCGTTTGAAAGCGATTCCACAGCCACGACTCCGCTTTTTTGCACATAGGCCCCCAGTACCACCATATTGGCCAAACGGGAATTCCCTGCGGCTTTTTCGGAAATAGCATTCAAATCAAGAGCCAGCAAGTCGATATCATCACGCTCTGAGAGCTCGGGATCCACCAACGTCTTGTTCAAGATTACAACCCCACCCGGTTTAATGCGCGGCTCAAACTTGAGCAGTGATGGCCGGTTCATAATAATCAATGACATCGGTCGACCTACTACCGGAGAACCAATCGGACGCTCGTCAATAACCACGGAACAGTTCGCGGTTCCACCTCGCATTTCAACCCCGTATGAGGGCAAGTAGGTAACATTTTTATCTTCAAGGATCGCGGCATAAGCCAGCAAATTGCCGATCAGCATGATTCCCTGACCCCCAAAACCAGCCATTATTACATCATTATACATAATCTTACCTTAAATTAAAGGACGTCGACGATATCTTTTTGCTTCAAAGTTCCCAAAGGGAAATAGGGAATCATCTCTTCAGCGATGCGATCGTTAGCCGCCTGTGGCGTCATACCCCAGTTGGTCGGACAGGTGGAGAGAACCTCGACAAAAGAGAAACCTTTACCTTCAATCTGCATCTGAAATGCCTGCCGAATCACCTTGCGCGCTTTTTTGACATTACCGGGAGTGTTGACGGCAACCCGGGAAACCAGAGAGGGCCCTTCCAGGGCAGCCAGCATCTCGGTCATCTTGATTGGATAACCATCACGGTTACAGTCACGCCCGTACGGCGAAGTCGTACTGCGCTGACCGAGCAGTGTCGTCGGTGCCATCTGGCCGCCGGTCATGCCGTAGATCCCATTATTGACGAAAATAACGGTTATATTATCACCCCGATTAGCGGCATGAATTACTTCCGCCGTACCAATGGCGGCGAGATCTCCATCCCCCTGATATGTAAAAACAATGTGGTCTTTAAGCACCCGTTTGGTACCGGTTGCCACGGCAGCAGCTCGACCATGCGGAGCCTCGATAACATCAATCGCAAAATAGTCGTACAAAAAGACCGAACAACCGACTGAGGCGACCCCCACGGTTTTCTCCCGCAACTCAAAATGATCAAGAGCTTCAGCTACAAGCCGATGCACAATCCCGTGATGACAACCCGGACAAAAATGAAACGACTTATCGGTCATCGACTCGGGCCGTTTAAATACCTGTTTCATGCGTTACTTCCCCGTCTTAATCTTGCTATAGTTTTCGCTGATAACAGCGACCAGATCCTCAGGAGTGGGCACCGAGCCACCGGGCCGTCCATAAAAATCAACCTGGCAATCGCCCGGCAGCGAGAGCCGCACATCTTCAACCATCTGCCCGGTATTCATCTCGGCAACCAAAAATTTCTTGGTCCGACCACCCAGTGTCAATAAAGCCTGACGTGGAAAAGGAAAAAGGGTAATGGGACGGACAAGGCCGACCTTCATGCCCGCTTCACGAACCTGAGCAATTGCGCTTTTGACAATCCGAGCAACCGTACCAAATGCCACAACCACGAGCTCCGCATCCTCAACATCAACCTCTTCGACCATAACATCGTCACGTTCAATACGATCGTACTTTTCCTGCAGGTGCCAGTTATGTTTCTCCATCTCACCATCAGCCAGAAAGAGAGATGTAATCCGCCGCGGCTCGCGCCCTTTGGCGCCGGTGATCACCCAATCGCGATCGGGATCACCACCGGTATATTCAGGAATCCAAGGAACAATCGGTTCCTTGATCTGACCAAGAATAGCATCACCTAAAACCAGAGTCAGAATCCGGTATTTTTCCGCCAGTTCAAAAGCTTTAATCGTTAAATCATAAAGTTCCTGACCCGTATGCGGGGCCAGGACTATAAGTTTGTAGTCACCATGACCGCCCCCTTTTACCGACTGAAAATAGTCGCCCTGGGTCGCATTAATACCGCCTAAACCAGGGCCCTGACGACTCATATTGATAACTACTGCGGGAAGTTCATTGCCGGCAAAGTAGGAAAACCCCTCCTGCATCAAGGAAATTCCGGGACCGCTGGAAGAAGTCATTGCCCGCACCCCGGTCGCCGCCGCCCCAATCAACATATTAATCGAAGCAATTTCACTCTCAGCCTGGAGAAATTCACCGCCTACCGCCGGCAGATGCATGGCCATATATTCTGGAATCTCATTTTGTGGGGTTATCGGGTAACCGAAATAGTAGTGACAGCCGGCATTAATGGCCGCCATTGCAATAGCTTCGTTACCTTTAGTAAAGACTTTCTTCGGGGTACTCATGCCAAGACCTACCTCCAGACCGCAATCGCTACATCAGGACACATTTCGGCACAACGACAACACCCTGTACAGGCATCCGGGTTCACCACAACAACATGCTGATAACCACTCAAATTAATCCCCTTCCCGATCTCAAGAACATGCTCGGGACAAGCATCGACGCAAAGAGCACAGCCTTTGCAACGTTCTATTTCAATTTCAACCTTTGGCATCGTCTCTCTCTTCTTCCAATGGCTCTGTTTAGAGCCCATAATTACGACCGGGCCCACATCTATCAATAAAGGACAACTCTATAGTGGTTAGAGAAGTTGGTTGTCAACCTAAAAATAAAAAGCCCTAGGAGGCTGTCCGAGAATGCTCTTTTTCCCCAACTCTTCGTTATTTTTTGAAAACAATGCTCGGAATACTAAGTGTATGCCTGTGCTTATTTTCAAAAAATGCCTCGATCTGAGAAAAAATTTCTATCCTCGGACAGTCTCCTAGATGCCTGCATTAAACAAAGCTAAAAAAGGAGAAATCATCACTCCCGACATCGGTTGGTGTATGCGAAAAAAAATCTGTGGCAGCGGCCAGAAAATCAAGATATTCAGAAAAACGTTCCGGCTCACTGACCTGCTCAATCTCACAACCATAGTAAAAAAAACCATCAACCAAACCGCTTTTAACATTCTTAACTTTACATTTAAGCTGCAGGCGGCACTCTGGCGTAACATTCATCTCCAACAAAAAATTACGCGCGACCTTACTCTCACTGACCACCCCCACCCCTTGCGGCCCCACATCAACCATATAGGAACGCTGGGCCAGAAGCACGCTGTAGCCATTTTTATGCATTGCCGTCAAAGTTACTGGCACAAAACCATTATAACGGGGGTTACTCCAGAGGTTTTCTCGCTTAATGGCCGCTTCATCCGGCAATTTAAGACAGAGATGATAGAAAGGAACATAACTTACTTTAAGCACTGAAGCCTTAAAATCGTACCTTACACCTGCATGCTCGTAGCTCAGATAGAGAAAATTGTTTATATAAACCGAATCAAAATAGCGCCAGCGTCCAGCTTGTGTTTTAACTTTAGGACGGTCGATAATTATGGAGTCAGCAACCCGGGTCAAGAGGTGGGCCTGAAACTTATTTCCGTCCACAATTCTGGCAATATTCATTACCTGATACGGTGCAAATTGTAACTCTACAGCCATATTTTATACCTCACTCTCGGGCTCTTTCAGGATATCCAGACAATTACTTACTCTGAAAGAGCCCAATAACATTGATCGTTAACGCCCTTTTTTCAAGCTTTTCCAGGCCTCCTCTACCTGAGCCCTGGCATGCGCAATATCCCTAGTATTATCGATCACGTAATCTGTAAACTGCAACTTCTCATCAATCAGCAAGTGAGCTTTGAGAATATTAGCCGCAGCTTCCTGAGTAATGCCGTCGCGAGCCACCAGCCGCTCAACCTGCACCTTGTCCGGCACATAAATAACCAGCATCTTATCAAACAGGTACTGAAGATTCAACTCAATCAGAAGGGGAACCGACACCTGAATAATTGCATCCGGATACTGGGCCGCAATCTCTACGGTTTGCTTAAAAAACTCCTCATAGATTGGCAGATGCGTAAAAGTCTCGAGTTTTTTGCGCTTCTCCATATCACCAAAAACTATATCGGAAAGTTTCTGGCAATCCAAAGAACTATCTTCAGCTAACACCTGTTGACCAAAATAGTCAACAGTTTTTGCAAGCCCTGGAGTACCCGGTTCTACTACCTAACGGGCAATCAGGTCAAAGTCAATCAGCGGTGAGCCCAACTCACTGAGCATATTAGAGATTGTACTCTTGCCACTGACGATCCCCCCAGTAACGCCCAAGAGAAAATGCCGACCATCCCCCTTAACTTTTTTCATCATCTTATCGAGTCCAAGATAGGCTGGCGGAAAAACCTGCCCAGCATCACATTCGGCCCCGGCAAAACTGATCGGATAACGAACCCCCCGCCGATAAAGAGCTTCCAAACCGGAGAGTGCCTTGGTCATCAGCTCCACCGTAATGCGAGTAATCGATGAACAATACCTTAAGACACCGGTTATGGGTAGTCGTTCGATGACAACCTTACTCCGTCGTCAAGGTTGGAAGATAAACCGTAAACGAGTACAACGGCTTATGAAAACAATGGGACTGGAAGCGGTCTATCCGCGACCAAAAACCAGTAAGCCACATCCTGAACATAAAATTTATCCGTACCTGTTGCGGGACTTGGTCATCGACCACCCCAACCAGGTATGGGCTACTGACATCACCTACGTTCCCATGCACCGTGACTTTATGTACTTGGTGGCCATCATGGATTTGTATAGCCGTAAGGTGTTGTCTTGGCGTGAATCAAATACTCTGGATGTCGATTTCTGCGTAGAGGCTTTAGAAGAAGCCATTAATACTCACGGCTGCCCTGAAATCTTTAATACCGATCAAGGAAGCCAGTTTACCAGTAATAAATTTGCCAGCAAGTTAGAAGAACATGAAATCAAAGTCAGTATGGACGGCCGTGGCCGTTACCAAGATAATATTTTTGTAGAACATTTATGGTGGACCGTAAAATACCATTTTCTCTACCTGCACGCATTCAACAATGGTTCAGAATTGAGATGTGGGTTGAAAAACTGGTTTGCTTTTTACAATCGGGAAGGGTTCCACCAATCATTAGGTGACAAAACACCTGATGAGGTATATTATGACAGATCAATTTCGGAGGCGGCATGATTTTTCAGACTTCAAAAAAATGAAGGCCACGAGGCGGGGGACACCCCCGCACCCCCGTAAAACCAATTTAACTTTATGATTATTTAAAACCCCAAACCTAGAGCTTAGCAACCATCAATCGTTGTCTAGACGCTCGGGTCCACCGTAAAGAAATATTATTGATTTCAACTTTAACCATGGAGTTTTTTATGTCAGGACCATTAACTGGATTGAAAATGCTTGATTTTTCCACCCTTCTGCCGGGCCCTTATGCATCCATGTTGCTGGCCGACCTCGGGGTCGAGGTCTTACGCATATCGTCGGGAACCAGAGTGGACTTTGCTGAACATATGCCGCCGTTTGTTTCTGAAAAGCGGATTTCGGCCAATCTTGCCTGGTTGGGACGGGGCAAGCGCACGATGACCCTGAATCTGAAAAGTGACAGGGGGCTTGGGATTGCTCTGGAACTGGTCAAGGAATATGACATTATTCTGGAACAGTTTCGGCCCGGGGTCATGAAAGAACTGGGTCTGGGTTATGCTGACTTAAAAAAGATAAACCCGGCCCTTATTTATTGTTCGCTGACCGGATACGGCCAGTCGGGTCCCATGAGCCCGAAAGCGGGTCATGATATCAACTATCTATCCCGCGCCGGAGTGATGGCTCATTCGGGTCTGCGGAAAGCCGGGCCGGTGCTGACCGGTATGCAGATTGCCGATGTTGCGGCCGGTTCCAGTAATGCCGTTATCGGTATATTGGCTGCGGTTCTGCATCGTAGTGCCGGCGGTCGCGGGCAGCATATCGATATTTCAATGACTGACGGAGCGTTGGCTTTCAATACTTTTGCCGGCGCTGCGCTCCTGGCCGACGGCAATCTCGAACCACAGCGTGAAGGCGAGCTTCTCAATGGTGGTTCACTGTATGATTTTTATGCTACCAAAGATGATCGATATATAAGTTTCGGCGGTCTTGAACCCCAGTTTTTCGAGGCCTTCTGTAAGGTTGTGGGTTGTCCCGAACTTATCGAGCAGGGAGTGGTACCGAAGGATCTGGCAAAGATCAAGGAACAAGTCGGTCAGCGCATTAAAACCAGGACTCGGGATGAGTGGGTAGCAGAATTTTCCGGTGTCGATGCTTGTGTTGAACCGGTTCTGTCCCTGGCTGAAGCCCTTAACGATTCGCATATTCGATCACGGGGTATGGTTGTTGATCTCGAACTGCCTGAAGGGGGTTCGGTTGAACAGATTGCCAATCCGATAATTTTTTCCGAGACCAGGCCGCAATACCATAAGATTGGTGAAGTGACCGGAACTCATACTCGGGAGGTTGTAATGGGTCTCGGATATTCCGCAGAGGACTTTGAAGAATTTAAAAAAATAGGTGTTTTCGACTGATCTTGCTGTTTGTCTTGGCAACTGCCTTCCTTCGTGGGGAAGAAGGGGAAAACCCCCTCTTCCCCATCACTATTTGTGCTGAATCATGTTTTTATGCTTATCAAAAAACAGATTTTCCATCGGATACAGCAATTTTTTACAAAATCGATATTCCGGTCGGCTAAATTCAACCCTCATCCCGCTTTAATGGTTTGATGTTGCTACGAATTCATCATAATATAGAGTTCCCTCAAAAAATCAGCGGGATATTAATTCTGAAGAAGTGGCCAGAAAAACCAAAGCTGCACTCAATTACTGTAACAGCGCATCAGACTATACGGTTCCCAATGGCGGAAAACCAGAATAGTTTATTCTACCATATTATTCATATACCTTTTCTATCAATTTGGTTTTCCCCCCTGTTCTATCAAGTGTTTCGGGCGGAACCAGTTCGATCTCTGGTCTAATTTTCAATATCTTATGCAACTTCTCTGCAATATCCTTATTTAATTGTTCACGGCCATCGGCATCAACATCCGGTCCAAATTCCAATTTTATTTTCAGCGGAGGCGTAACCCGGGGCGGTGGCTCATTCAGTAAAATTCTCAGATGTCCCGTAACTTTTTTCCCAAAAGAGGAAATAATCTCCTTGATTGCCGCCGGGTAAACATTGACACCTTTTACGATAAGTAAATCATCAGACCGTCCAATGACTTTAAACCTGTATCCCGGACCGGGGTAACCGCACGAACACGGCTTGGTAAATACTTGAACAATATCCCCCAAACCATATTTCAAAAGTGGTAACCCCTCTCGATCCAGAGACGTTATTACCCCCTCCCCAACGGCACCATCTTTAAGTTCTATGGGTTCCTTGGTTTGAGGATCCACGAGGTCATCAATGTAAACGGTCATTTCTGGTGCAAGTTCATGCATTCCCATATATTCCGGTGAATCGCAGGAACCTGCGGCCGCTTCAGAACAAGGCATCAAAAAATCGAACCATTTGCAACCAAATGCACTCTCGACTTTCTCTCGAACATTTTTCAGCCCGACACCCGGCTCACCCGTCGATAAAATTCTTTCAAGATTCCATTTTTTGAGATCTATATTTTCTATTTTTGCTTTTTCGATAATATACTCGGTTAATGAGGGTGTGGCTGTCATAACATCCACGTTTGCAAGTTCTGCCAAGTAAAAGATACGCGATGTACCACTTTCAGCACCGGCTTCGATCGGCAGTGCCCCGATATGTTGAAACGCAGACTTTATCTCCGATCCGGCCCAACCACCACTCAATCCAAAACAGAAAAGCACTCTGTTGGAGGGCCTTACCCCGGATAGAAAAAATGCACGACCGAGGCCCTCTTTCCACCGCCACAAGTCATATTCAGTAAAAGTATAAGTAAACGTCGGATGTCCCGTTGTACCACCCGTTGTTTTTGCCACAATCAATTTTTCTATCGGCACACACAAATGAATGCCAAAAGGATGGCCATACCTTTCAATAGATTCATCTCGACTCTGCCTTTCCATTTCTTTGTTAATCAAAATAGGTAATTTTCTCAATTTCGCTAAACTATCTATATCCTCAGGCTTTGCACCTATTTCATCCAATTTTCTTTTGTAGTACAGAGAATTCTCATATGCAAATTTGAATTGTTTCGGCAATCTTTCATTTCGGATACTTTCCAATTCATCTCTTGACATCGTTTCATATTTTTCATTCAGTACTTGCATGATATAATAATCCTTTTGAAGTTGATTTATCGTAACATTTTTTATGGGATTAGTATCTTTTTTCAAAAGTTGGTGGTTTCCGTAAAGCGCGTTGGATAGAATACGCTGGACACCACTCCAACTCAGGAGAAACTCTTAACTTATTTTTGAGTTCCGTTCTAATTTCATGGGCTATGTTCTCAAGGTTGTTTTCCATACCTTGTCCGTATTCGAGCTTTATTTTCAATTGCTCAACACGTGGCGGGGGTGTATCCAGCACAATTCGCATTTCACCGGTCACTTTGGGCTGAAAGGAAGATACAATCGTTCGGATAACAGCCGGAAATACATTGACACCTTTTACGGTAAGCATATCATCGGCTCGGGATAAGACCTTTACGCGCGTTCCTCTGAACCCACAATTGGGGCATGGGTCCGTAAATATCTGGACAATGTCTCCATAGGCGTACCGGATGAATGGGCATGCTTTTTTATCTAAATGGGTAATACAAAATTCTCCAATCGCACCATTTTTGATTTCAATCGGTTCTTTTGTCTCAGGGTCGACCAAGTCTTCTGTCCAAAGCGCATAGTCAGGCGCATATGCATGCATGCCATGATATTCATCGCAATCGCAGGTTACACTCCACGGCCCTACACCTTGCGCCATCCACTCATACCATCTGGCACCATATGCCGTCTCAACCTTCTTTTTAACTTCCGGCATGCTACATCCCATTTCACCTGAAAGCAAAAGGGCTTTAATACCAAGTTCCTTTACCGGCTTGCCCATTTTTTCCTGTACTAAGTTGATATAGTATTCCATTATTGAAGGCCCACTATAAACTGCCGTCGGTTTCGTAAGTTCCCACATTTTGAATATGACATCGGTTCCTACGCGGATATCGATGTCAATCGGCAATGCGCCATAATCTCTGATACCAGGAAGCATCATCGACGTTGCATATACACCCAATGGAAAGACAAATAATATCCTGTCGCCCTTCTTTATTCCGGCACAGGCCAGCATGTGTTTAACTTGATTGTTTACTTGCTTGATGTCGTAATCAGTAAATGTATAGGTAAAGGTTGGATTTCCCGTAGTACCAGACGTCGTTCCGGTAAGCACTAAATCTTCTGCAGGGGCGCATAGGTGCAGGCCAAAAGGATGATTGTATTTTTCAAGAGATCTTTCCGAACTTTTACGTTCATCATCTTTAATCATAAATACGGGCAATTTTCGAAAGTCTTCAATCGTTTTGATATCTTCCGGTTTTGCACCCGCATCATCGAACTTTTCTTTGTAAAATTCAGAATTATTATAACAATATTTTAATTGGCGGCGTAACTTTTCTTCTTGCAACTGCTTGATTTCGTCCGGATCCATGAGGTTCAACAAAGGATTTGAAAACCCCATTTGTTTGGATGATTCTTTCATTTCTCCCTCCTTTTTTCAAAATTTCAATAGACGAAAGCCTTTTGATCAAACATTTATTTTATAATTATTCATCAGATACATTTAGAAACGTGGCTTGTTCCTTGAGCTGCCCGTTGTTTTCTTCAAGGGGGTCAAAATTTCGGCGCAGAAGATCGTACGTGACGACATCAACAACCTTGTTTTTCAGTGAGCTGAGAAAGTCGCTCGCTCCCATGATTCCCCTCCTTTTTACCGAACGGTTCAGTTCGTAATGTTATTTATTCCTCAGTTCTCTGGTCAAACATAATCGCGGTACTCGACGAAGTCAGCGCCGCGATTCCTAGCGGTGCAGCCGCTAGGAACAAGTGATTATATAGTTCCGGATATCATCACCTTTTGTAACCACTCAACGTAATTGTTAATCTTGCAGCAGAAAATCTGGCAGTGTGCCTTTAAATAAACATCCCAAAGCATGACTTGAAGAAACTCCATGCTTTCGACATGTAGACAGATAACCGCGAATGCGACAAAAAATTCGGGCGCCATCAATTGACCGGAAACAGCCAGATATTTTTTGCTGAACCTTGGTCATGCGAATATCTCTTTCGCCCAGATTGTTCGTGAAGGGAACGTAGTCAATTTCCATAAATCGGAGGACATCATCTTCGAAATTTCTTAACCGTTCCAACAAATTTCTGGATTTGGATCTTTTAACCCGCCCCCACTTACCTTTTTCTTTGGGCGGTGGCTCTGGGCATTCAATATCGGCATGTTTGAGCAGTTTCCTGTAAGTTACTCGAAATTCACGTGATTTTTCGATGTTAAGTGCGCTACCAGCATCAATAACCTTGCTGTTGATTTCCTCCAGCAATGTTTTCATCAGCTTAGCCCACTGTTGTTCTAATTAATTTGTGTATTTAATTGCCGGGTTAATATCTTGGTTTTCACAGGGCAAACTCCTTAGCAGCTAATTCTTTGAGTTCTTTTTTAAGTACTTTTCCTGTAGGTCCCAAAGGAATACTTTCAACGAATTTAACTATTCTTGGTGCTTTATAGACTGCAAGTTTATCCCTACAAAAATCAATAATTTCTTTTTCAGTTGCGGTTTCTCCCTCCTCACAAATAATATAGGCTACTGGCAATTCACCTTTTTGTTCATCTGGAACTCCTACTACGGATACAATTGAAACTTTAGGATGAGTATAAAGGACTTCTTCAACATCCGCCGGGTAAATGTTAGCTCCACCCGTAATAATCAAGTCTTTTTTCCTGTCTACGATATATAAGTATCCATCAGTATCCATATATCCAAGATCGCCACTTCTCCAACCGGAACTTGTAAAAAATTCTTTAGTGGCTTCTGGATTATTCCAATAGCCATTAGCTGCTGTATCAGATTTTATAACTACTTCACCTATTTCATTTGGTGCTAATTCATTTAAATTATCGTCCATTATTTTAACAACTGTATTTCCAACTGTTGTGCCTGCTGATCCTTTTTTATAGATACCACTTACTGGGCCTGAGGTAGCCCAAGCTACTTCTGAAGCACCATAGGAGTCGATAAGTTTTGTTTTAAAAGTTTTTTCAAATTGTTCAAGAACCTCTACACTGCACTTTTGTCCTGCTACCTGACAGGCATCAAGTTTGATATTGCAGTGAAGCTCTTTATTAAAACCTTTAAGTAGATAAACAAACATTGTAGGCGTGCCCCCAATGCGCGTTACCTTATAATTTATCATAGCTTCATATACTTTTTCCGTATCCCATTTTTCTATCATAATAAACGTACCAACAGTGGTCAAAATACTTATAAATTGAATTACAAAACCATAATTATTATAAATAGGCAATGGACACACTAGTCTTTCATTTAAATAATTATATTTCAACATGCTTACATGATTTCTACCACCGAACACGATGCTTTTATGTGTTTCCATGATACATTTTGGGATTCCCGTTGTTCCGGAAGAGTGCATTAATAAAGCAACATCATCAGGGTTGATGTCAGCTTTTATTGAATCAGAACTTGCATTTCTAATCAAATCTTCATAGATAATTAGGTTCTTTAAATCTATTGATTTTTTTTCTTGTTCATCTTCTGCCACTAAAATAATATCTTTGAGACCTGGAAGGTCATCTATTATATTTTCTAATATTTCACATCCTCTTTTTGTTGTAATAATTGTCCGGCAACCCGTAACTTTTAACATTCTGTTTACTTCTTGTTCTTTAAACATATAGTTAAATGGAGCAGCCATTGCTCCTATTTTTAAGATTGCAAGACAGCATGAACAAAATATGGGTTTACTGGGAAGGAAAAGAGCAATTCCATCCCCTTTTTTTACGCCTAAATCTTTTAATGAATTAGCTATTTTATTTGTTTCTTTTTCAAAATAGTCATATGTATAACTATTATCTTCAAAAATTATTAAAGGTTTATCGGGTACGAATTTAGCTGCACTTGTTAATAAGTCTACTATTGTTTCCATGAAAAACTCCTTTTTAATAAGATGGTTAAGGTGAACCCGCAAGCAAGGTTGTGCTATACGTTTTTGTTATGTTTATTCGGCGAACAAAAATTGGCACCTCTATTGCAGACAAAGCTTACTACACCTTTCGTCTTGTTGCCTCCAAAAGAGTTGGAGAAAAGGTGCGTCAGCAAACTCTATTGAATTTGGGGCGAATTTTCACTTCCCAAGGAGCAGTGGCCTCAACTGTGTGCGAGAATTGATGATATTCTTACTGGTCAACTAAGTTTGGGAACCCCGCCAAAAGAAATTGAGCAAATTGCACAACACTATGCGGCCCGATTAATTGTTAACCGTTCAGAATCCAAGGATAATCAACAAACAACCGACTACCAAGAGGTTGATGTTGCCTCACTTGAATTAGTTCGGCCAAGATCAATTGGTGTTGAACATGTTGGCCTGGAAGCCATAAAATCACTCAATACACCGAAAATACTTGAAAAAACAGGCTTCAATAAAGTCCAGCGGGGACATTCCAAGGAAAAACGAAGTGATTGCCCACTCGTAACCCGTGGCCTGGTCTTGGATGGCAGTGGTTTTGTTCGGGGCTCGCAAATGTTTGAAGGCAATGTTTCCGAGTACAAAACCCTGAAAACCATGCTCGACAAACTGAAGACCCCTAAGAGTGCCCTGGTTATCATGGATCAGGGTATCGCCACACAAACAAATATAGACTGGCTGATCGAACATCATTACCGTTATCTGGTGGTCAGCCGTGAGCGAACTCGTAGTTACAATGCAGATCAAGCAGTAGACATTTCAACGGCTTTGGATCATCCTATTAAAATTCATAGGGGATGCTTACTCCCTGGAAACCCGGCGTCAAACAAAGCTATAAAAAGGATAAATCATCGCTCCCGACATCGGTTGGTGCATAACTAAAAAAATCAGTCGCGGCCGCCAGGAAATCGAGATACTCGGAAAAACGTTCCGATTCACTGACCTGCTCGATCTCACAACCATAGTAAAAGAAACCATCAACCCGCCCGGCTTTCACATTTTTCACTTGACATTTAAGTTGTAGTCGGCACTCGGCCGTAACATTTATTTCAAGCAAAAAATTACGAGAAATTTTGTTTTCACTGACCACACCGACCGCACACGGACCGATATCGACCATATATGAACGTTGCGATAACAGGACACTGTGGCCATCTTTACGCATCGCCGTCAAGGTTACCGGGACAAACCCATTGTAACGGGAACTGCTCCAGATGCTCTCTTTCGTAATCCCTCTCTCATCAGGAAGTTTGAGACCCAGGTAATAGAAAGGAACGTAGCTCACTTTGAACACCGAGGTCTTGAAATCATACCTGATACCGGCATGTTCATAATTCAAACAGAGAAGATTGTTAACATAAACTGACTCAAAACAACGCCAGTTCCCGGCCGATGTCTTAGCTTTCGGCCGATCCACAATAATCGTCTCTCCAACCCGGGTCAAGAGATGGGATTGATAAATGTCACCACCCACAAACCCTGGCGACATTTACTTTCTGGTATGGTGCAAACTGTAACTCCACAACCACTTTAAGCCCCCTTTTTCTACTCTCTGACAAACCAGGCCGGCACAGAAACTATAAAAAGAGGGCCCCAGCCGGGTTACCGACCCTTCTCATGCAAGGATTTCCAAACCTCCTCTACCTGAGCCTTGGCATGCGCAATATCCTTAGTATTATCGATCACGTAATCTGCAAACTGCAACTTCTCATCAATCGGCAACTGAGCTTTGAGAATATTAGCCGCAGCTTCCTGAGTAATGCCGTCACGAGCCGCCAGCCGCTCAACCTGCACCTTGTCCGGCACATAAATAACCAGCATCTTATCAAACAGGTACTGAAGATTCAACTCAATCAAAAGGGGAACCGACACCTGAATAATTGCATCCGGATCCTTGGCCGCAATCTCTGCGGTTTGCTTAAAAAACTCCTCATAGATTGGCGGATGCGTAAAAGTCTCAAGTTTTTTGCGCTTCTCCATATCGCCAAAAACTATATCAGAAAGTTTCTGGCGATCCAGAGAACCATCTTCAGCTAACACCTGTTGACCAAAATAGTCGACAATTTTTGCAAGCCCTGGAGTACCCGGTTCTACTACCTGACGGGCAATCAGGTCAAAGTCGATCAGCGGTGAGCCCAACTCGCTGAGCATATTAGAGATTGTACTCTTGCCGCTGGCGATCCCCCCAGTAACGCCCAGGAGCAAATGCCGACCATCCCCTTTAACTTTCTGCATCATCTTATCGAGTCCAAGATAGGCTGGCGGAAAAACCTGCCCAGCATCACATTCGGCCCCGGCAAAACTGATTGGATAACGAACCCCCCGCCGATAAAGAGCTTCCAAACCGGAGAGTGCCTTGGTCATCAGCTCCACCGGAATCGCCATTACCATCTCATCATCCTGAGCATGACCGTAGCGGCGTTCACCATAACAGGGAATCCCCACTGAAGCTTTCCTATTCTGATAGCAACGCACGATAGCATCGGAACATGAAGACTCACCGACACAGGAAAACTGCATCACCTCATAATCACAAAATTGAATAGCATTCACCAGCATCATGATCTGGGCCGGATTAGCGTAGATCAAAACAATGTCCGGTTCGAAAGGATTGTAGACCAGCGGAGCCATCGCCAGAGCTTGATAACGCCCGACCGGCAGGCGCGGAATTGACTTTTCAAATTTACGGCCATCCTTCTTGGTCGCAACCCAGACAATATTACGAAACGTGCCATCTTTATGGGTTTCGGGAACATCTTCAAGACCTATGATCGAAGAGCATGAGGGAAACAGGAAATCATCAAGGTCAGCTCCGACACTCCAGTCAAAATTACGTACGAGATTAATCATCTGACACATTGTCATTTTGTTCTCCGGACGCCGGAGAAAGGGAATGCTTTCGAGCTCCTCCTTAGTCTCCAACATTTTAAAGGCTACCGGAAATGATTTTAAGCGCAGAAGGAGCTCAAAACGCCTGATTATTTTTTCCCAATCATGTTTCGTTTTATGTTTCGTTTCCATAACTTTCTCCTTGTAAGTTTAACGATATGTTACAGGGTGGCATTTACCCTCTTTTAGTGCAGCTAACAGCTCCACTTCATTATTGATCGGCTTACTGAAACTGGTTGCATAGGTACCAACGGTTGAAATATCATGCGCATCACTGCCCCCCGTCGCCGGTATGCCAAGACCTTCAGCCACATTATGTGCCAGACCATTTTCGGTCGCCGTCACTTTACCGTTTAGGGTTTCCACCCCATCAACCCATTTGAACATCTCCCGGGCCATCGCTTTTTCAGATGTCAGGCCGACATCGTCAGCCCCAAAAGTGAGAAAACCGCGAAAGGGATGCGCCGCCACGATGAAACCACCTACGGCTTCGACCCGTTTTTTAAGATCAGCCAGCCTGATAATCCCCTGCACATCTTCATAAAAACCAAAAACCAGCACATCACCCTGTTCGGTGACAATCTCATTTATCCGCAATACCAAAAAATCGTGTTTTTCACGTAAAGCTTTAATCGCCTCCGCTGACCATACATAGTTATGATCACTGAAACAGACACCATCAAGACCAATGCGTTTCGCCTCTTCAATCATCGCATCAGCCGAATCTGAAGCACAAGGCGAAGCTGGAGAGGTGTGCATATGAAGATCGATAATAAAACCATCCACAGCCTTTCTTACCTCATTTTCAGTCGAGACCACACCAACAGACGGCTTTGCGGCTTGCGACGACGATTTTTTAACCACTTCAGATCCCTCTACGGGATCTGGAATCGGCGACTCAACCGCCGGATCTCTCTCTAAAAATTCCTTGAGAGAGAGGCCTGGCTCACTCTTGGCGGCATCCTGCCAACGCAGCATCTTTACAGCCTCACGCACCGCATAAGCACATTCGATAAAGAGATTGGCAAAATGCCGACAGGCCCGCCGGCCTATGGTTTTATGAATGGTACTGTCAATCCCCTCCGCTAAAGAAAAACCATTGGCTTCTGCTAGAAAATCCAAAGCCTGGGGACATTGCGGGGTTGTCCAACGCAGCCAGCGCCCGACAACCGAAGAACAGACCAGATCACTGATATTGACCTTAAAATCAATCTCCAAACTATAAATGGAATCATCCAGAACCCCGTGCACACCTAAGGTTTCTGAATCGAGATGGGCCACATTGACCACTTTATTACGCATAAAATCCAACATCATGCCGGGCCTCCATACTTTTCCGCTTCAAATTCCGCAACCAACGGCGTGCCTTTGGCAAAACCCGCACAACGATCATAAAGACGGATACTCTTTTTAACCATTTCGGAGTAGAAAGCAAACTTGCCGGCCTCATCATCGGGAGCTTTCAAAAGAACTTTCTTGGTCAAAGTCAAGATTATCCCGTGGCAACACTCCTCCACCATATAAACCAGTTGATCGAGATTTTCATCTTCACCCATCAACCCCTTGATTATTTTAAGCATACCGGATCCAACCCGAACTCCGATGACTTTCTGCAGGCACCCATCAAGGTCTTTCACCTCATCGAAATAAGCATGCCGTAAAAAACCTGAAATCGCGACAATCTCGAGATCCGGCATTTTAACCTCAATTTCAACCTCAGCATCCGTAAAACCATCCCGCAAACGACAAACTGAACGTAAGCAAGTATCGTCAACTTTTTCAACGCTGGTACTGCGATTCATGGAAAAACTCAAAATATTATTCGACATTTTAGATTTCCTTATTCAACTACCGTAAATTTCCAAGCACAAAACCAGTCATCAGGGTGTTTATCAGGCGGGCAACCGATACATTCAGTCTCAATTCGGGAATCAATCGTCCGAGCAAAATACGGATACTCAACCAACCCAACAGATTTACAAGGATAATCCTCTAAACCTTTGCGCTTCCTCGCTAACTGTACCCGGCACTCATTCATCCTGAAGATAATACAGTTGTCATCAACATCCTCTATCGACTGTTTATTGATCAAAGCATACATCCTAAAGGCCAGCCCTTGTTTCAAGGCCGGGATCCCACCATTTTTCGGCAAGCCAAGAAGCCCTTTAATACGTTCCGCTTCAAATGGTGAATACCTTGTCCAACATGAATCATTACAGCGCTTGGCGTCGTTCATACCATATTTTTTCTCGACCGCCTGAAACCAGATACCATCATTAGCCAACCAGTTGACACCAAGATTTTTAAGCAGGTCGATCTTCTCTTCCTTAGACATAGAGTGTAAATGTGCGGGCGCTCCGTCCTTAATTTCAAAACCAAAAATTTTAGCTAACCTTTTAAATTGGTTACCAAAACTGGCTCCCCAGACCTCGGCTTCTACCTCCATCGCCTTTTCCATGCCCAACTGGTGTTCCACCTGGGCCATCCACTGACCATAATGAACCATTATCCGCCGAAAAGAGTCCATTGCCATTTTTACCAACAGAGCATCATCCGCCTCGTTAATAATCTTGTTCATATCATTCATAACTCAATTCTCCCTACACCCTTTAACTTTCTACCAAAAAATAGCTCTTACCACCTACGGTAAGAGAAAATTCACCTTTACTATTCACTTCAAGCAACTCCGCCAAGCGAAAATGGGCCGCCGCTAAACAGCGCGCCGCAAACCGCCCTCCTTTAACTTTGACCTGCAGAGCTCCACTACCATCTAAGCCTAGACTCTCAGGATCTAAGATCTCCCGCGAGCCATCATCCATGTGTAAAATAACCTGCGCAAGTTCTCCTTCAGAACTCTTTTCCACCTCAATATCATGCACAAAAAAAGGGGTTTTATCTACCTCGACAAGGGCTTGCTTGCCCTTGTCGTCGATAAAAAACTGGCCTGTCGCATCATCAAACGTCAAGGATTTTTTAAAAAGAGCCAGAACCTCGGGATGGATGATTTTGTTACCCTCGTACCACCACTGGCCCTGACCATCAATCGAAATATTATCACTACCCTCATGCATTACAAACTCCAATAACAAATAATATACACTCTTACCGAAAAAACACAACCCCAAATAAATACCTGTTCAATACCAGTAAAAAACTGGTATTCCTAAAAAAGTAGTAACTGCGACCTCAGATTAACCCCTTTATTGACCAAGCCTATCTTCTTCCTGATATTTTCCCGATGAAACTCCACAGTCCGCAAGGAGATATTAAAAAAACCGGCAATCTCTTTGCTGGTGCGGCCCTCTTTGACCTGATTAGCAATCTGAATCTCACGCGGGGTAAGGTTGAGTAGGGGGGAAGAGAGTTTTTGGGAGAAAGGAGAGACCAGATTTTCCAGGTTCACCCGCAAACCGTTCAGACTGGCACGTTGAGGTTCATCCAATTTACTATTTTCCAGTTTTTCAAGACAGGGCAGCACCAGTCTCTTCATATTGGCCAGCACTTTACCCTCAAGCTCACCCTTATCCTCCTCCCGAGCTTTAAGAATGACCCGTAAAGCAATATTAGCCTCTTCCAGAGTCCGCGACTTCAAATCAAGTTCAGCCGTACGTCGATTGAGCCCGGCTTCAGCCTTTTTGCGCTCGGCAATCTCTTTATGTAATCTCTCGTTTAAAAAGGTCAGCTCCCGGGTTCTCTCAACAACCCGGGACTCAAGCTCAGAACGGGCTTTGACAACCACGTTTTCAGCCTCTTTCCGGGCCGTAATATCTTTACTTACATGCACCATACCGACCACCACATTATGATCATCAAATATCGGTGAAGCCGAGATCACAAAGGTTTTCCTTAAACGCCGGTTCTCGACCTCCAGAATATGCGTTTTACGATCCTGCAAGACCTTTTCCACCGGACACACACGACAATTTTTATCCCGACCCCATAACGCCTCATAGCATTTGCGGTTGGCAATACTTGCCAACTCCAGATGCAATCCTTTAAGCAAGGATTGATTAGCAGAAACTATGCGTTTGTTGAGATCCAGGATGGTAACATAATCATCGATCGCATCAAAGGTTCTCTGCCACTGCTGCAGTACTTTGGAGGCACTGCTCTCTACTTTTTTTTGAGAATGATCCACGCTTTATAGCTCCCATTACTTTCAGACTGACCATTTCACCGACAGCAACAATCTCTACACAGGCTGTCAAACAAAGTCAAGTCACCGGCAACCAAGCAACCACAGCTGAGCTCAAACCTCAACTGAATATTTTATACAAAAACTTAAAGACTTTAGCGACTGGATATTTCGGGAAATTGACAGGCTTGATTTTAAGGTATCAGGTCGCAGGAATGCCGGACAACCGGCATTCCTGCGACCTGTAATTAAAACTGACTTGCAATGATAGTTTTTTGGATCTGACTCGTTCCTTCAAGAATTTGAAGTACCTGGGCATCTCTCTGGTATTTAGCCATTAGGTGGGACTGCAAACAACCGGCTTTGCCAAGAATCATCATTCCTTCACGGGTTGCCTTGGCAGCAATTTCAGAAGCAAAAATTTTCGCCATTGATGATTCACGAGTATAATCTTTGTTTAAATCCATCAACCGACAGGCTCTCCAAACTAATAATCGTGCAGCGTCAATCTCTGTTGCTAATTCTGCAAGAATAAAGCTGATCCCTTGATTTCTAATAATTGGACGGTTCATGACAACGTGATTTTTTGCAAAACTCATCGCCTCCTCAAAAGCAGCTCGGGCGACCCCTACGCAAATGGCGCCGAAAAAAGAACGCCCCCAATCCAGAGTCTGCATTAGAAGAAGATAACCACTCCCAGGCAGACCGATAAGGTTTGATTTTGGGACAACCACGTCATGAAAAAAAACCTTAGCTGTCGGAGCACAACGCAAACCGGCTTTATCATGGTAGGCGCTAATGACGATTCCGTCGGCTTCTTTTGGAATGATAAAGGCATTTATACCAGCGCGCCCCCGCCCAGTATCGCTACTCGCCCAGACTACATAAAACTCAGCGTTTCCGGCATTAATTATGGGAAGTTTCGAGCCATTTATAACATAATTATTACCATCTCGAAGAGCAGTAGTTTTGAAAGATGCAGTATCGGAACCGCCTTTTTGCTCGGTGATGCAGCAGCTTGCAACAGCACCCGTCGGTTTAAGAAGCAGGGGAAGGAAAATCTCTTTCTGCTCGGGAGATCCACCGATCAAAAGAGCCGATACAGCATGAACCGTTGCAGCATAAATACTTCCCAACCCGGCACAGCCATAACCGAGTTCTTCCATGAGTAAGGAAAGCGTCAGTTTGTCGAAAGAACGCCCACCGTACTCATCCGGAACAATGAAGACATTGAGACTCTCTTCCGCAATTATCTTGAGATACGCTTCATTGATGGGGCCAGATTTTTCGGCTTCAACCTTCAACGACAAAGGATGAATCTTCTTTGCCAATTGACAAAATTTTTGTTGTAGTTTTTTTTGATCTTCTGAAAGCTCTAAAGAAATCACTACTTACCTCCATGCCTCTGCCAGTTTATGTAATCCAGAATAGACTTCCTTTGGGTTGGCTTAAGCTCCCTTACTGCAAGTAGAATTTCCTTCACGAAAGGTTCTTTTAAGAAATGATCAAGTCCTCTATGAGTAGTCGATTCTTCTACATCTTCCAAAAAGTAGGTGATCCGTTTCCCGAATAATTGCCCTATACGCTGCAAATCAGCAAAGTAAATACGCCGTTTCCCCAACTCATAATTGGAAAGGGAAGCCTGTGTGCAGCCAAGTTTTTTCGCAACTTCTTCTTGACTCAACCCTGATTCTTCCCTGGCTTTTTGGAGTTTTCGTCCTATTGATTCATAGGCTTTCATATGAATAAAACTATAATCCTTTCTGCGCAGTTTAGCATCTAAAAATCATCTGACTATTGATAAAAAAACTGGATACGAGTTTTGAAAAAGTAAGTATGCCAAAAGCATGATTGAGTGTCAATGAAAATCAAAACACATTTTTTTGGGTTCGTCAGGGTTGATCGTTTTGCTAAGTTAATCATTCATTACGACCTCATCGCCCGATCAACACGCTAATACCATGATCTTCAATCATATTTTTCAACTTCTGCACATGCTCATCAGTAGGAGCCTCCATTTCGGAACAAGTGTATGCCCGTCCCAATTGTACACTTTTTGATTTTCCTCCTTCATGGTAAGGTAGCAAGGAGATCTTTTCGATGCCTAACTTTTCCCCTAACAAGGCAACCTGGCGGATGTGATCCATAGAATCGTTAAAACCGGCAATAAGTGGTACACGAATCCAGGTTGGCAACATTTTTGCTATTTTTTGCAGGTTCTCAAGGATTAATGTGTTTTCAACACCAGTAACTTTACGATGCTGAAAAAGATCTAGATGTTTTATGTCAAAGAGAATAAGGTCAGCAAAATTAACCACACAAGACATCTTTTCCCAGGATGAATAGCCTGTGGTATCTAATGCCGTATGCAATCCCTTTTGTTTGCATTCAGCTAAAAGAGTTGCCACAAAACGGCTCTGCCATAATGCTTCTCCACCAGAGATGGTCACCCCACCACCAGAATTCCTATAGAAGTCCTCATCTTTCATGATTTCACCAACGACCTCGTCAACTGTCATATATCGACCGCAGGAATTTAATGAATTATAATGGCAACTGTCAACGCACTGCAAACAATTGTTGCATTTGTTCCAGTCTAATTTCCGTCCCTCTTTCCTGCTGAAAGTAATTGCCCCTTCAGGACATACTTCCACGCAGGCACCGCATTCACGGCAGTTAACGTCGCGAACGATGAGATTAGGTGTAAAATCCTGCGATTCAGGATTTGAGCACCAATGGCATCTCAGTGGACAACCTTTCATGAACACCGTTGTCCGGATACCTGGTCCGTCATGAATGCTGAATCTCTGGATATTGAAAATGAGTCCCTTGGTGTTTTTATGAGCAATTGGCATCGGTTTTGACAATCTCTTTTTATTATTTTTCATGAATAGGAAAGGGTCGACATTTATTCAATCTTGACGACCCGACTCCCATCTATTCCGCTTATGTCAGCTCCTGTTCAGTCCTCTCTATGATATGATCTTGGAGCCCTTTTGAAAGGTCTGCAAAATATGCGCTGAAACCTGCGACTCTAACAATTAAATCTTGATACTTGTCTGGATATTGCTGTGCATTAATCAGCGTTTCTTTGTCAACCACGTTAAACTGTATGTGCGCGATTTTCTTCTCCCTCCACGTTTTTAGATAGCTCAGAAAGACTGGTCTCATGTCTTCATCGAGATATTCCGGAAGTATTTTTTGATTAAGGAGGTGGTTGTAGGTTTGCATTGTATCTATTTTTGCGCAAGAATTCAAAACGGCCGTAGGACCTTTCTTGTCGGCACCGGGTTGCGGTGCCAAGGTTGAATCTGCGAAAGGCCCGCCATCCAGCCTTCCGTCTGGAGTAGCCGGAGTGTCTGCGGCAAGACCATAGGTTGCTGAAACCGCACTTCCGTCACCTCTGATCGAATAGCCGAAACGATCCTTTACGGTTTCCATGGCCGCTTCCGAACGATGGTGCACTTCCCGGGCTATCAAATCCGCATAATCGTCGTCATTCCCATATTTAGGAGCATTCAGACATGCCTGTCTTATCTCATCTCGCCCTTCCCAATTGTCATCCATGATCTTAATAAGTTCAGGTAACGTAACTAACTTATCTTCAAAAACAACTTTTCTGATGGCCGTTATCGAATCGGCCACGTTTGTACTACCGATAACCATGGCGAAATCATTCCCCATTGCGGGGTAAGTCCACTGTTTACATTCCTTGCCTTTTTCTATACATCCCTCAATAATAGCTGAATAGAATGGCCTCGGACAGTATTTCGCATAGAGATCTTTACTGGTATTTTCAACTTGAACCATCTTTGTGGTGAAAAACTTTACCTGCTCCACATATGCATCAAGAACATCTTCCCAACTTTCAAATGTAGCCGGGTTTGGAGTTTGGGCTCCCCATTGTTCGCCAGCCTTAGCTACCCGTTGTTCGCCAGTCTTTGGGCTTATTCCCTCATGAAGCGCCCACCACAAACATTTTGTGAGAACGAAATATCCGAGAACGCGTCTCGTCAAATTTTTCCCCGGAATCTCCATATACACACACCCCGATACGCTGTATGAGTTGGCATCTTCCTTTGGGATACCCCATTTCTGCAAGAGTGGGATCAACGCTTCATCGTTAAAAAGAGATGGATAACCGATCCCTGTTCGAAGGACTTCAGCGGCTTTTGACAACAATTGATCTGGCGTGTTCTTATGAACGCGCAAGGCGATGCTCGGTTCGATCGTTCGCATTGTCTTTGCGGTCTCCAAAACTAAATAGGTGAGATCATTTGTTACGTCGTTGCCAAACCGGTCAAGCCCGCCAATGGTGATCGCCTGAAGTGATGCCACGCCACCGTAAACAGACGTTACCAGCGGAGAATATACGAGTCCAAGTTCTAAGAATTTGACCCAGAGGAGCTGGAGAATTTCCATGGCTTCCTCCCTCTTGAGCCTTCCCTCTTTGATATCCTTTTCATAGTATGGACCGAGAATGTAATCGAGACGCAACCCAATGCCAAGGGTTGAGTATTCAAGATAACGAATTAAATGTATGAAATAAAAAAATTGGACAGCTTCTATAAAAGTTCGCGGTGGATTGGCCGGAATCCATTCACAGGTGCGGGCGATTTCATTGAGCGATTTTTTCCGTACTGGATCTTTTTCAGTATTAGCCATCTTTGTCGCGATCTTAGCATATCGATAAGAAAAATCTATTACCGCATTTAGAACAATGTTGACGGACTGCAAAAATTCTTTCTGTTCGATGTAGTCGTTTGGAATTGTGCGGTCTATTTCCTCAAGTCTGGTTTCGACTCTTTTGATCCTCGCGGCAAGGCCTTCCTTAAACAGACCTTCATAATCGGGAATCCCAAGCTCCGACCAATGAGTCCAAAGAAAGGTCCCTTCATACTGCCAGTAACGGTCGAGATCGCCGGTAAATGCCTTTTGCTGGCGATCACTCATCGACTTCCCCTTCCAGTATTCACAAATTTCTTCCAGTTCTTTTCTGCCTGCATCATCAAGAAGTGTTTTCCCGCCTTCGCTGTTGACAAGTCTATTGACCGATTTCCAATTCATATCAATAGGGTGAAAAATGCCTTCGGGCTCTGAGGTCTGATATCCTACGATGCTCTCCCAATCCCTGATAAAAATATCCATGTTTTTGAGAACATGTGCGAGCGCCTCGGCACGACGAGTGATCATTGCCTGTCCGTCGGTCTGCTTGAAGGATTCCGTCATCAGGCGCGAACGCTGGAGGTCAAGCTTGACTTCAGGACGAAATAAGCCACGCGACTTTTCATCATCCATGTATCCTCTTTGGACATTGCGGACCGCCTTGCTTACAAATTTGCTCTTAAGATTTTCTGTGATTGACATTACTATCCCTCCTCGATCAAAGCTATTTTTGAAACCATCCTCAAATATTTATAACATTACGTTATAACACAACTACAACATAACGTTATAACCTGTCAACTGAAATTACACATTTTTTCACAACGATTTGAAATGAATTGTTTTTATGGATACTATTTCCTTGAGGTTCTGATGTGGTGTCTATTAGAATGCTAATGAATAATCAGCACCTCGATTTCTTGAAAAAGGATTTCATTAAAGGCTTTCCCTCATATTGCGACTTTACTGTAACTCATGCCGCTAGCGGAATCTTCGAAACCAAGGTCAAAGCAAAAGCCGAGCACCAACAGCAGGACGGCTTTGTCCATGCCGGGGTAATCGCAACCATTGCGGATCACACGGCCGGGTATGCCGCCTATACTGTGGTTACGGAAAATTTTCGGATATTGACTATAGAGTTTAAAATAAACTATTTCAAACCGGCTATTGGTGACTCTATTATCTGCAAATCAAAGATCATAAATCGCGGAAACAAGATCATCGTAGCCGAATCTGAAGTTTTTTCGCTTACGGAAGAAAAGGAGAAATTGGTCTCAAAGGCCACGGTCACCCTGATGGCCGTAGCGGAATGACCTGCACTCCTCCTCGGGTAAAATCAAGAACTGCCCCAACCCCCTTAAACCCCAAAAGGGCCTCTTTCGAGGCCCTTTTTATTTTTTTAACCTTAAAAATTTTCTATGGTATTAAAAAAATACCCCATTCTTAAAAGAAATCACCAGCCCCAGGCCTGCTACCAGCAGAAACCAGATAATCATCAGGTTAAGGGTAAGTTTACCAAATTTCTCAAGATCCATAATTTTTCTCCTTCTGGCAAAAGCCGGCACCAAACATGATTTCAGCCAAAAACTCACTTATTTTTACGATTCCGTCAACGTGCCACGACCCAATTTAAAGGCGACTATCATCGGGTAAGCGATAACCACAAGCCCCATAACAAAGGTGCCGAAAAAAAGAGCCGTACTGCCCCAATCGACATTAACGGGATAGTCATAGATAGAATATTCGAAAACTCCTAGATAGGTCATCCGTAACGCCTCACGTGCGGTCCCCATCCCTAAAATCGCAACAAATGAGAGCAGCGCCATGGGAATCGCGTAACGCTCCGGTTCACTTTCGGCTTTCATCAAACCAACCAGTAAAAGCAGGCCCAGAACCGCACCGATCCACAAAAAAGGATTACTCATAAAGTGGAGATCGGAAGGCACCGTCAAAAACCACCAGAAACCGACAACCACTTGAATCATGACCGCAATTTTAGCCATTTTAGCCCCGGCACGACCAACCCAATCGAGATAGGCACCGTCAAAATCGGAGCGCGGCCGAAAATACCAGGCATAGAGCATCATGAAGATACCGATATTGATAAAGGCAGGTACCATAAAATGCGTAAACCGACCCAACTCAAACTTATAGAGAGAGGCCCCGGTCGTCGCCAGGCCACCATTAGCTGTATACCACTCCAGCCACTTACCCGGTACCAGAGCCTGCACCGAGAGCGCGCTGATAATAATCCCGGCGCAGAGTATAAAAATCAACGCCAAAGCCCCGAAAAGACCATAGCCCTGCGGATTTTTTTTCCGTTTCAGGTAAAAAACATAGGTGGCCAGAAATCCTAACGCTATGACCAGCAGAAAAATCATGGCCCACCAGGCTGAAAGGCTGTTGGATGCATACCAGAAAGGGTCATAGATAACCTGGACAAACAGTAGAGGGGCTACCCCTAAAACAATTGCCAGAGAGAGATTTACAGTACTTACCTGCCCCAAAGCTTTCGAGAGACGGCGGTTAAACTCACCCCTCTTAAAGTGCTCGTAAACCGCAACCACAATCCCCCCGACAACCAGATTGACAAAAAGAATATGCAGGGCAAAAGTTAAAACCATCAACAACTGAAAGACCCAAGGGAAGAAAGGCACCCCTAATGGGTCGCGTAAGGCCTGTAGTGCAGAATTAATATCCATAATAATTACTCCTTATTAGTTCATAAACCAAGTTAAAGCGGATAGCAGCGAACATTGCTACGCCCCCACAAATGGGGTCAAAGCTGGATAGATGGCGGGTTAAAAATTCAGTTTGCGCGAACATCCCGGCCGCCATTTATCCAGCAATGACCCCAACCGAGACAGCTCGAAACACCTTACTCACCAGTAAGTACCCATCCAGGGGTTGGTGGTGCTTCCTCATTGTTCGGAACAATTGAAGCCATATAGGCGGCTGCAGCTCGACGTTCAATCTCATTGCCGGCAAAGGCCGGCATATAAGTGTAGTCATCGCCTACAGTTTCCAGGAAACCAGCCAGATCTTCAGCTCCGGGAATCCCCATTTCGGTAATTAAACCCGGTAAAGAGCTGCGCCCATCAACTTCCATAGTATGACAGATCACACAATTGGCTTTAGTCAACAACATCCCGGCCTGCAAATAATTCTTTTCATTGATAGTGCGCCACTCTTCAGGCACAAAGTAATTACTCTGCAAAAAACCCTCTTCCTGAAAGCGCTCCACCTCCGATTTTATGCCTTTGACCTCAAGATCGTGAGCAATTATCTGGTTACTGTACATATAACCCGGCATCAGGTAGGGACGCCGGGAGAACTCACGCACACTTTCGCCACCAACAATCCCAACAAATAGGACAAACACCATGGGGATTGCTACGACGGGATAAGCGAAAGGCGTCTGGCCAAATATCAAAAGGATAAAATAGACCGCCATAACCACGCCGATCACCAGTGACACTTTGAACATCATCGCAGCATAAGGGATGGAAGCCAGAATTTCATGCGCTGTGGCCGGCAGTTTAAAATAGTACCAGACCGCAAAAAGAGCCCCCAGAACCAACCCCGCCAGCCCCCAGCGACCGGCGGTCTTCACAACATAGTCCTGGGTTTCACCATCTTTCATAAAACCGGCCATAACTGCCGCAAACATGCCGGAGATGGCCAGCATCATCATGGTTCTATAAAAAAGTTGGGGCCAGTAGGTCGGGTTAAAAAAACCGTCGAAGAAACCACCGGTCTCAAGCCATTGGCCAGGCGTCATCATGAATGCCAGAATACCGGTGATAACCACCATACTGAGCCAGGCGGCCCAGGCGTAGATCAAAGCGATGCGCATATGAGTTTTCGGTGACACCTTACCAAAAGTATAATAATAAGTGTAAATGGTTACAATCTCAATGACAAAAAAAACCCATTCGGTGGCCCAGCCCCAAACATAGGTGTGAATCAGCCCCGATATTGCCCGCGGGCTGATAATCGTGCTCGCAAACCAGATCCCGACCCCGGTAATCGATCCCAGGACAAAACAGAAGATCAGGATCATCAAAGCAAATTTCTTGATATAATCCAGAAGTTCCTGATTATTATCGGCATGGCCTCGACGCTCAAGAAAATAGGCCATCCAGAAACCACCGGTGGCCAGATGACAGGGAAGGATATGAAAAGTCGCAATCAGAGCGATGATCATTCCTCCGCCAATAGTTGGAAATTCAAATAACGGATACATAAACTACCTCCCCTCTTTAAAAAACCACGCTTGCAAAATAAAAAATAAATCATTCCGACCCCCTAAACATAATAAAGCAAATGCTCTTTGTCAAGATTAAATCAATCAATTCAAACACCTATAACCAACCACGATAGTCTGGTTAATGATTGGCGCCGAGCCGAAAACCTCATTTCCCGACATTATCCTTGACAGTAAAACCTTGCTGATGGTAGGAATTCGCTGATTTTTTTCTTTTGCAACTAAGACAGAGGTTTAGGATTAAATTAATGCAGGACTCGCCAAAAAATCTCTCGCAACCCCCTGAAGATCTGGAGTTGACTGGGCCGAACAATAACCGTAGCAATGCTACATCGGACAATCCCGAACAATCGGACCTCAGTAACAAAGATAAAGGGACAAATCAAAAAAAACGACCCCGAGCCGCAGGCCGCCCCCAACCCAGAGGGATCGCCGCTCTCTTTGAAAAAGAGGAGATTAAAGATCTTTTTCGCACCTATCTGATTACAATCTGCGTTATTGAGGGCTTTATCTTCTTTGTCAGCTTCTTAAGCCAGATGGGCCCCGAAACCATCCCTTTCCCCTGGAAATCATACTTTTTCGCTGCTTTCATCATCCCGTTGACGATCACTTTCCTGCTCGGCATTATTGTCATCAGTTTCGACCGCTATATCTTCGGACATCAAGGCATCGGCAGTGAAATCAACGACCTTTTCCAGACCGCCTCAGAAACCCGTAGTAAAATTCATAAATTTCACGCTTTTCTCTATGTTATTCGCCAGGTCCCCTTTCTTTTCGGACTTATCTCTTTAGTCACCCTCTCCGGCATCGCCTACAAGCTTGACGATATCCTGGCGGTCATCGGAGATGTCGGCGGACACACAGCCCACTACCTGCTTATCGGCCTCGCCGTGGTCTTTGGAGTAGCGGTCATAGTTGGTCTGATCTGGATGTTTTTGAGCTACAGTCTTCGCAAAAAGACCCTCGAATATCAATATCAGTATAAAAAAGATGTTATCGACAAGACCGGCCTGGTGATCATCGGTGAAGACCGCATGATGGATAGAGAGGGCCGCATCCTCTCATTTGGCCAAGCCCAGCAACTTATCCAGAAACCGACTGACGACAATGAAAAAACTCTGGTTATCAACCATTCGTAACCTGATCACCGCACTCCTGATCCTCATGCTACTTGGCTGTGCGGGGGCCCCGCAAAAAGTGACCCCGCAAGCCCCGTCACCGGCTAACTGCTGGCTTTTGCAAACGGCGGTCTATCGCTTGCGCCATAGCGCTCAACTTGAATATCAGGGAAAACAGAAAACCCTGGAAGGTTTTATGGAGCTCGATCTTATAAAAGAGCGGGCCCACCTAGTGATCTTCAACAGTTTAGGCCTGACCCTGCTGAACCTTGAGATAGAACCTCATCAGTACAAACCTGCTCAAGCCTCCACCGAGAAGAGAGCCAATAACAGCCCGAACCGAAGAGAGCAAAAATTTGCCCAACTTATAGCTGTTGCTGTACAAAATATTTTTTTCAGCCTTAAAGATGAGCTCCGGGAACCTGACTCAGGCAAACAAAAAAAGGTGGTAGAGTTCACCGGAACACCGCTGAGGCTGACAAAAATAAGTGAACGCCGGGAAAAACCAACCTGGACTACCACCTACAACAACTATCAAAAGTTCGCAGCGGGAGAGCTCCCTGAACGAATTTCTCTGGAAAGCTGCAAACCTAAATTCAACCTCACACTCTGGCTCCACAAAGCAGAACTTGCAAAAAAAGAAGAAAAGATAACCCCATGACAAACATGCGCCAGGCATTAAAATCTACAGCACTCGAGCAAATGGTTCACAGTGCGCCCGATTGCGGCTCTCGTCGATTTCATCCGACGGCTAACTTTATCGGCTTTAGAGGCCACTTTCCGAACTTCCCAGTACTCCCCGCAATGCTCCAGGTTCTACTCGGAATCATCGTCAGCGAAGAACTTTACGGTAGCCGATTAACCTTGCAAAAACTCGAAAAAGCAAAATTTATGGCCCAGATAAAACCTGAGCAAATCATTAATGTCTCCTGTCGTCTCAGCCGCACCCCCGGTAAAGAATCGAAGCCTGCGGCAAAAGCCCGAATCACAATAACAGTTGCCGAGCAGAAAGCCGCATCCATGACCCTTTCCTTGAAACAGACATGAAAAAAAATCCGTTTAAAGTTGCCCTTGGAGCCCCACCCGCTTTAGCCTTTAAGGTTGAACGTCGAGTCCGTTTTGAAGAGGTTGACGCCTTAGGAATTGTCTGGCATGGCCGCTACCCGAGCTACATTGAAGATGTCCGGGAAGCTTTAGGTGATCACTACGGCATCGGCTATCTTGATTTTTTTCGGGAAGGCGTGGTGACCCCGATCCGCCAACTTCATCTTGATTACCATCTCCCCCTGCAACTGCACGATAAATTCACCATCAAAAGCGAAATGCACTGGACCGAAGCGGCCCGCCTCAACTTCACCTACAAAATTTTTAACGCTCAAGATGAGCTCACAACTTCGGGCTACAGCATCCAAATGATAATCGATTATCAAAGCCGCGCCGTACTAATGCTACCACCGCCCTTTTTTCAGGCTTTTCTGGAACGTTGGCAACAAAATAAACTCACCGGAAAAAACCATGCATGAGGTCTGGATTGTGGCCACTGCTACAGTCTCAGCCTTAGGGGAGAGCCAGCAGAAGACCTGGCAAAAGCTACTCGCCGGGGAATCCGGCATCAGCTCTCTTAAACGTTTTTCAACGAGCCCATACTACAGTGAAATTGCCGCCGAGATCAAAGACCTGCAAATCGACTCGCAATCCGGGAGTCACCTGCCGACCCTTTTGCAAAAACTTTTCAAAGAGTTTCCCACAACCCTGCCTGCCTCATGCAGCCTGATTGGCGCAACCCTAAAAGGGGCCATCGATCGCCAGGAAAATATCTGGCGCCAAGAGATGATGCCGGATAAAAACTCGAAAGCACTAAACTGCGACAACCAACCTCCAAAAAACAGAACCGCCTCCAAGCCTCTGCCCTGTGAGGTTGCGGCTTGGGTCGCTCAACACTTTGAGTTAAATGATCCCGGTATCACCATCAATGCGGCCTGCGCCTCTTCAACCATCGCCTTAACCACCGCTGCCAGCCGGATCGCCAACGGCCAACAGAATGCAATTCTGGTCTGGGCGGCCGAGATTCTCTCTGAGTTTGTTTTTGCTGGCTTTGCTTCACTGCAGGCCTTAGCACCCGATATCTGCCGCCCTTTTTCTAAAAACCGCAACGGCTTAGCCTTAGGCGAAGGCGCCGCCGCCCTGCTTTTAATGTCAGCTCAACAGGCTAAAAGAGAAGGTTACCAACCCTTGGCCATCATTAAAGGTTGGGGAGTTGCCAACGACGCGGTTCACTTGACCGCCCCAGCCCAGGATGGACGGGGGCTCATCAAAGCCTGCCAAAGAGCTTTAAAACGGGCCGCACTAAAGCCGGAAAAGATTGCCGCAATAAACGCTCACGGCACCGGCACGATCCATAACGACACTATGGAAATTGCCGCTTTTGCAAAACTTTTCGGCCAACACAAAATCCCTTTTCACTCCGTAAAAGGCGCCCTCGGCCATACTTTAGGAGCCGCCGGAGCTTTGGAAACCGTAGTGGGAGTGGAATCCCTGAAAAACCAGCAACTACCTCCGACAATCGGCCTTAAAGAAGCGGAAGATGAAGTTTCGGAGCTGGTCTCATCTGAAATTCAAAATTTTTCGGGCAACCACCTCCTGCTCACCAATTCCGGCTTCGGCGGCGTCAACGCAGCCTTGATTTTAGCGAAAACATGACCTACGAATCAACCAAAAAACTAAGTGCCCTGATAACCGGTTATGGCTGGGTCACTGCGGCGGGCTCCGGCCGGGGCTGGACGGATGGCTCACCACTCTGGCAGCCGGGAGAACCCCAACCCCCAATATCGGTTCTGCAATCTCTAAAAGGAGGTTCGCGTTTCGGACGCCTTGATCGCTTTTCTCAAATAGGGGTTGCGGCCACAGCCCTGGCCCTGAAAGATGCCGGCCTCCTCCAAGAAGACGATACTTCCAAAATCAGAAAAGAGCATGACCTGGGCTTGCTTTGCGCCACCACCAGCAGTTGTGAACGAACTGATCACAACTTTTTCAAAACTGTCCTGTACGACCCCAAGCTTGCCAGCCCGGGACTTTTCGTCTATACGCTGGCGACCAGTTTTTTAGGGGAAGCGGCTTTGCGTTTTGCGATCAGAGGAGTTACTCTGGCCTTGACAGAACTTCGACCTGACGGCAGCGAAGCCCTGCGGATTGGCCTCGAGCAGCTCGCTTACGGCGATGAAGAGGCTGTGCTGGTAGGAATCTGTAATCTTTTCGAAAAAGAGAATATAACAGCGCCCTTTTTCCCCGGTGCCCTTTTTCTGGTACTAGAGAAAAAGCTAAACAAACAAAGCCCTTTTCATGCAACAATCAGTTGCACTCCAAAAGAGAGCGGGTTTTACTGCAACGAGCAGAGATGCTCAGACATTTTGTCGTTAACCAAAATTCTCGACAAAAACTCACTCAACAAGGTTCATTAAATATGAAAATGAGACTGATCTACCCCAGTTGGCCTAAACTCAAACAGCAAACTGAATTCCACCTGCCGCCCCACGGACCGGTAGTCTTTGCCGCGACCGTTCCCGCAGAGGTTGACCTCAAATTTACCGACGACAATCTGGAAGAGATCGATTTTAATGAAAAGGCCGACCTCGTCGCCCTTTCGGTGATGCTCACCTGCCAACTGCCGCGCGCGTTTGAAATCGCAGATCACTTTCACGCACAAAAGATACCGGTTCTCTTTGGTGGAATTGCAACGATGCTCCATGCCGACGAAGTTAAAGAACATGCTGACAGCATTTTTCTCGGCGAGTCGGAAGGACGCTTCGGGCAGGTTATCGAAGATTTTAAAATGGGACAACTAAAACCAATCTATAACTACCTCCACAACCATCCCAACATCAAGCTCGTCGGCCCGGCCCGGCGCGAGATTTTAAATCGCGATCTCTACAACTATCGCGGCGTCCAGATGCTTGATCTGGTGCACGCTTCGCGAGGTTGTAAATTCAACTGCTTCCCCTGCAGTACCGCCTATCTCGGAGGCCGTCAATTCCGACCCCGGCCGATCAAACAAGTCATCGCCGAGATGGAAGCAATCCCCAACAATCGTCTCTTTATTGTCGACAACTCTTTAGCCCAGGATCGCGACTGGCTGATTGAACTCTTTACAGCCATGATACCGCTCAAAAAGAAATGGGTTTCACATCCTATTTTAGATGATGAGAAGGTTGTCCGCTTGGCCGCTGAAGCCGGCTGCTGGTATGTCTATCAGGCGATCATCGATACTTCACCGGTCATCGCAGGACGCATCAAACGTCTCCAGGAGCACGGCATCGGGGTCGAGGGCACGATCCTTTTAGGTACCGACGATCAAGATGAGGAGTATATCAAGAGATTGATCGATTTCCTCATGGGCATCAATCTGGATGTCGCCGAGTTCACGATTCTGACCCCCTTTCCTCACACCCCGTTACGCGAACAATTGGCCAAAGAGAAACGTATTCTGCATAACAACTGGATCGACTACACCACCGACAAGGTTGTCTACCAACCGAAACAGATGACCCCGGCCAAACTGCAGGAACTTTTCCACTACGCCTGGAACACCTTCTACGCCGATGGCGGCTACCAGATTAAAATGGGTACTCTCTTTAAGAAAATTATCGCCCGAGAGATGGCCGACGGCACCTACAAACGTTACGATCCCAAAAAATCGCGCAACTTTAAGCGCAACCTTAAGGCCAACCCATGAGCCGGGTTCTGCTGATCTCTACCAACCGGGCAACGGCACCCTACGTTGTCTATCCGCTGGGCATGGCAGTAGTCGCTGGAGCATTAACTAAAGCCGGTCACCTGGTCGAACAGTTTGATCTACTGGCTACAGAAGAAAACGCTAAGAAAACTGAAGAAATTGAGGAAACTGATAACAAAACCTCTCTGGAAAAAACCATCGAGGACCTCAAACCTGAATTTATCTGCCTTTCACTACGCAACATCGACAACACCGACTCTTTCAGCGGGGTTGCGGGCTGGTATCTGGAAGAAGCCCGACAAACCGTATGCAAAATCCGCCGTCTAACCTCAGTCCCACTGATTGTTGGAGGCCCGGCTTTTTCACTGATGCCGGAGGCCATCCTCGACTTTCTCAAAGCTGATTACGGAGTGGTCGGCGAAGGCGAAGAGGCCCTGCCCCGACTCCTTAACGAACTTATCACCGGCAAAACCCCACCGCCCCTGGTTCAAGGAATCCGGGCACTTACTGGAGATGAGTTTGCATCTCCACAATTTCATCCCGAACTCCTCGATTTCTACCAGACGCGCAGCGGTATGGCCAACCTCCAGAGCAAGCGCGGCTGCCCGCATCACTGCAGCTACTGCACCTATCCAGAACTTGAGGGGCGCACTTTTCGCAGGCGGCCAGCAACTGCAGTGGTTGATGATATCGAACGTCTCAAGAAAGATCATAAAGTTGAGACCCTCTTTTTTGTCGATTCCGTCTTCAATGAAAGCGGGGGCCATCATCTAGCCATCGCTGAAGAGATTTTACGGCGCTCGCTTGATATCAAATGGAGCGCTTTCTTTCGCCCCTCAGGCCTTAACATTAAAGCTCTCAAACTGATGCAGAGAGCTGGCCTTTTTGCCCTCGAACTCGGCAGCGACGCGGTCACCGAAAAAACTCTTAAAGGACTCGGCAAAGGTTTCTCCTTTGCCGATATCCTAACCACCCACGAAAACTGCCGAAAACTGAAACTGCCAGCAGCCCACTACATCATCTTTGGCGGCCCCGAAGAGACCCCTGAAACCCTTAATCAAGGGATTACCAATCTCGACCAACTCGAAAAAAGTGTGCTTTTTTTATTTTCCGGTCTCCGTATTCTGCCGGGCACCAAACTCTACCAGCGTGCCTTAAGGGAAAAAATCATCTCCCCGACAACCTCTCTGCTGCGGCCAACCTACTATTTCTCTCCCGAGATCGATCCGGAAACCATGAATCAAGAGATCACTAAAGCCTGCAAAGGCCGGCGCGAACGTTTATTTCCACCATCAGAAGCCCTCCAACGCCTGCAGATCATGCAGCGTTTCGGCTTCAAAGGTCTACTCTGGAATCAACTGATAAAACAATCTTGCTAAACTGAAATAAAAAAAGAGAACGCCCCGGCAACAGATCCGTGATACCCTCTTTTTTCTACAAAGCAATCAATCCCTGGTCAACCAAAAGTCTCCCGAATCATAAAATGCACCATTAACATTTTCCTGATATGTACCAAAAATGGTAGCTCCTCTTCGACTACCTTGAGTAAAAGCAAGGGTCGCCAAATACCTGCCACAAACAAAACTTGCATCAAAGGCAATCATATCATCACTCACAGTCCCGGTTATCGGCATATTTCTCACATTACCACAATCAGTATCGTCAATATCTGCGGTGCCATTCACTTGACCATCAGTTTGAATCAACTGCATAACAATATCGCCAGAATAACCCTGGCCATTCTCCCACTTACCCCGCCATACACCTGTAAAATCTCCGATAAGCTCCCCTGCGGAAAAACTCTCCATGGGTACTGCAGCAGTAAACAACATACTCGAACTTTCAGCATTGCTGGCAATCGCGATTCCGCCAAGAGCTGTAACCGGAGAAACGGCAATTATTTTTTTAACCTCCTCCATAGTCAGAGCTGGAAACCAGTTCGAATGCAAACCGGAGACCTTCCCGTAGGGGAGAACCGAAGTTTTCGCAGTCCCCAGAATTTGTCCATCGCCAATCGCAAAAAGAGTAACCGCTGCCTCGGTTGCCCCATAGTTGGCCAAGGCAATCCCTTTCCAATCGACAACACTCTCAAAGTCACTAAAGAAAAAACCTAGAGCAGAGCTCTGGATCCCCGTAAGACGAAACTCGGCTACCCCCCCAGCTATATTATTAAGTAAAGATAGACGGAAATGCAGGGTATCATTGGTATATGTAACCTTACCGGACTGGGCTGTACTGCAAAGCTGTTTGAGATCAATCACCGACTCACCCAACGCCCCGACATCTTGGTCCCCGCTATAAATTTGGGTGCCGGTGTCGTCATAAAGAGTCACGGTTACTGTAGCCGGTGCCAACCCAATATTGTCTACCGTCAGGTAATCGCCCCAATCAGCAGAGCTACCTGTCAAGTGAGACATAAAAACTTCGGCCGCCATAACTGAACAACTCATCATCAAAAATATCAATAAGATTTCCACAACTACACGCAACTGTTTCATTTATTTCTCCTCTTTTCAGGCTACATCACACAATGACTTACAAAAGAGATATTACATTTTTTCTCATAAATTCAACACCTCTATAAAACTTCACTCTATTACCCCATAACCCACATTCACTTCCCTTTCAAGAAAAAATTTACAAACTTGAATCGACTAGTTTCTCATACAACATCAGATTCAGCAGCTACACCCTGTATAAATTTTCTTGCCGACTCTTTCCCGGAAACGATAAATATCACAATTTGACTTTCTGCTGTCATGTGCGCTAGAGAGAATAATGTTACACTCGAATTTACGACAGTAATGAAAACCAAATCACTTTTTAGAGAAGGTAACAAACATTGAAAAAGATGATCCTTGGAAAAACTGGGATAGAGGTCAGCGAACTCTGTTTCGGGGCTCTGCCGATGGGGCCTTTACAGAAAAACATCCCGGCCACAGAAGGGGCTGAAATTATCCTGCGGGCCCTTAATGGCGGGGTTAACTTTATCGATACGGCCGAACTCTACCAAACCTACGAACCGATCCGCCTGGCCTTAAAGAAAGCTCCCTGCAGGCCAGTCATTGTCAGTAAATCATCGGCTTTAGATTATGCCGGGATGCGGAAAGCCATGGAAGAGGGTTTAGCCGCACTGGAGATTGACTATATCGACATCTTCCTTCTTCATGCGGCCCGGGTTCCGGAAGATGAAAATGTGTTCGAGAAGCGTTCAGGAGCTTGGCAAGCCCTGCTCGATTGCAAAAAAGAAGGCCTCATCAAAGCTGCCGGCATCAGCACCCATTCGGTGCCAACCGTTAATGTAGCAGCCAACATTAACGAGGTTGATATCGTATTTCCAATCATCAATAAAAACGGCACAGGAATTCTCTACGGCACCGTCGTCGAGATGGAGGAGGCGATCAAGCTCTGCATAACCCGGGATAAAGGCGTCTACTTTATGAAAGCCTTGGGTGGAGGCTGCCTCGTTAAGGAGTATCATGAAGCCGTAAGCTTTGTCCGCAATATCAGTCGGGTACCAATCGCCATGGGTATGGTGAGCTTAAGAGAAGTCGACTATAACCTGGCCTACTTCAAGGCCTCTCCAGATGAGATTGCCAAGCTGCCAGAACTTATTATCGAAGAAAAATGTTTTCAGATTGTCGATTTTCTCTGCAAAGACTGCGGCAGCTGTATTGAGGCCTGCCCCAATACAGCTATCAGCAAAGAATCTCAAGAGATAAAACCGAAAATCAACCCCGACCTTTGTCTACGCTGCGGCTACTGTGTTGGATATTGTCCCCAGTTCGCGATACGCATGACCTGACGGCCAAGAAAAGGCTTCATCTTCTTCGTTACTCAGCGGGTCTCGTCACTGCGGCGTACTATCTATACGCCTCATTCCTCAACTCTTGAGTGCCTCAAATCTAAAGCCTTTTCTTGGCCGTCAATCTTCAATTTTAAAGTAAATATTCGGGTATCATTTCCAAAATGTCTCGATGTAGGGACAGAATTCAATTCTGTCCCTGTGCGAAGCAGGGCGAAGCAAAGTTCGCTGATTTTCGATGAAACTTATTAAGGAGTAACACATGAAAAAAATTGCGGTTCTGGCCGGGGATGGTATTGGCCCGGAGGTAATGCGGGAAGCACTCAAGGTGCTTGATGCTGTACAGAAAAAATTCTCTCTTAAACTTGAGTACACTTTTGCTGATGTCGGCGGTTGCGCCATTGATAATCAGGGCACGGCCCTGCCGCCTGAAACTTTAAAAATCTGCAAAGAAAGTGACGCCATCCTTTTCGGCTCGGTCGGGGGACCGCAATGGGAGAATCTGCCTCCAGCCAAACAGCCGGAAAGGGCGGCACTGTTACCTCTACGTAAACATTTCGATCTTTTCTGCAACTTTCGCCCAGCCCGGGTCTACCCCTCGCTGACCGCGGCCTGTCCTTTAAGAGCTGATATCGTCAAAGAGGGCTTTGATATTCTCTGCGTACGAGAGTTGACCAGCGGCATCTACTTTGGCCAACCTAAAGGTCGGGAAGGTAGTGGTTCAAATGAAAAAGCTTTCGATACAATGGTCTATACCAGGGGTGAAATCGAACGGATTGCCCATTTAGCCTTTGCGGCCGCCCGCAAGCGCAGAGGCCAGGTCACCTCAATCGACAAGGCCAATGTCCTGACGACCATGGTTTTATGGCGAGAAGTCGTTATCGAAGTCGCTAAAGAGTACCCCGATGTTACTTTAAACCACCTCTATATCGACAATGCCACGATGCAGATGGTCAGAGATCCACACCAGTTCGACGTCATGCTCTGCGGTAATATGTTCGGAGATATCATCTCTGATGAAGCCGCCATGCTGACCGGCTCGATGGGGCTTCTAGCTTCTGCTAGCCTCAACCGGGAAAACTTCGGCCTCTATGAACCTGCTGGCGGCTCAGCCCCCGATATCGCGGGCCAGGGCGTCGCCAACCCGATCGCCCAGATCCTTTCGGCCGCCATGATGCTGCGCTACAGTTTTGCTCTCGACCAAGCCGCCAACGCCATCGACCAAGCCGTGGCTCAAACTCTGGAAGAGGGCATCCACACCCGTGACATTGCTGTAAACCCGGGAAAAATCGTTAATACGCAAGAGATGGGTAATGCGATTTTAAAAAGAATTTAAACCTGGTGCTTCTTCACCTGCTTTAACGACTCTATTACCCGACTGGCTTCCACTTTACTACAGTTGCCGACATCGGTTTTATGGTAATATTTATGCAGGAAATTATTGAAATGGCTGCGGCTCCAGCCGAGCTCTTCGATGAGATGCAGGATATAGAGTTTCTGGCGGATAGTTAAACCTTCCTCATTGAGACGGTAGTGGCGGCTTTTGGCAAAATCACGCATCAGGCGACGAAAACTAATTTCATCAAGCTCTTTAGCAGAGCGTACACCGCAAGATTTTTCGAGAAAATCGCGATACTCTTCATCACTGAAACCCAACTCCCGCTTGACGATATGGATAACGGCCATTTTTTTGTGATCAAGCATCCTTAACTCCTTGTGCTACCTTAGATTTTGCAAAAAAAAGGGGCGTGATTAGAGGTAAATGAGGGGGGATCCCGTTTTATGATCGGCGCAATCGCCGGATGGCGTTTAAACTCCTGGTCGAGAAAGCGCCGGATATCCTGGCGCTGCCATCCCCGAGGGTGAATAAAATCAGCATATAAAGATAGATCGCCTGCGTAAAAATCACGGACTTCAAGTTCTTTGCTTTCCAAACTGTATAAGGGCAGGTTGAAGATGGCAAGATTAAGAAATGAGATCGCCTGACTATGCCGCACTACAAATTCAAGGGTTTTCCGAGCTTGAGGCAGGGCTTCGGTCGGCGTCCCGAACAGCAGATAGACATAGGTCGCAATCCCAGCTTGTTTAAGGTTTTCTAAAACAGTCGATACCTGTTCTAAAGAGATACCCTTCTGCATTGCCTCTAAAACTTCCGGAGCGCCCGACTCGATCCCCAATTTTAACATCACACAACCGGATTGCCGTAACTTGTTGCAAAAACTGAGATCACAAAGTGCCTCGCTGATACGAACAAAACCGTACCACTCAGCCCCCGGCGGATTTTCGCCTAAAAAGTGCAAAAGGGCCGGACTTAAAGCATTATCGAGAAAATGAATCAATCCAGGCCGCAAAGCCTGCACCAGAGTTCCAAGCTCACTGCCAACAATTTGCGGGACTATTGGCCGGTAACGACTGCCTTCCGCTTTTTCTGGACAAAATGAACAACGATTCCAGTAACAACCCGATGAAGCGGCATAGGGCAGAATCGTTACAGGAGAGAGATAGGTCAGCGCCGAGAAATCACGGTAATCGGGAAGCGGCTGAGCCGGCGACAATTTTTTATCAACTGTTTTGCGAACTGATAAAACGCCCGCAGTTTGCGGCCGCATCAAATCCAGCAACGCTTTTTCACCGGGCCCGGCGATCAGATGGTCAATCAGACCGGCAAAGATTTCTCTAAAATTCGACTTATCATCTTGCGGCCGACTGAGCCACGAGGTCACGAGGCCGCCCCCAACCACCACCGACAGTTCCGGATAGCGTTGCCGACAGAAGCCAATCATCGCAAACGTAACCAGGGCCTGACTCAGATAGTTTAAGGAAAAACCGATAAAAGAAAAGCCCGAGCTCTCAATGAGATGCGTCAATCTCTTACTGAAAAATGAGTAGTAGAGATTCTCTTGCGGTCGCTTGGCCGCCCTCAGAAGATCTCGGCTACGCAGCGCTGAAAGTGAATGATCCTGATAATTGACCAACGTAAGAGCGATGCCATGTTCACGGCCGACAATCTCCAAAACCCGATTGAGATCGGACACGGCGCGTTTGTAACGATCAAAATTGTTATAGAGAAGAGGACTGCCGAGAGCTGCCAGGTTTTTATCAACATGCTTAAAGGCCCGGCGACTCCAGGTATCATCAACTCGTAATGGCTGCCTCAATAAAAACTGCAACCCTTCAAGGTTTAAATCTGCAGCCGTACAGTTCACCCCGTGGGCGCGCAAAAATCCACCAAGTTTAGCAATTCCGGCCGGCGCTTCACCGGGTTTAGACACCGGTGGATTGATCAAGATAATTTCTGACATATCAACATTTATAGTGATTCTGACATCCTAAAGCAATCTGAAAACACTTGCCCACCAATTCTTAAGAGTAAGGCACCAAGCAACAACATCACAAAATCGTTGCAAGATCAAAGGCGGTATGCTATCCCCCCTCATGAAAGAGGAATTTTTCATCCAACCAGTTAATAATCATTGAGACAAAAAAGGCCGGGGCTTGAGCCCGGCCTTTATAGCTAAAAATATGACACAACTCAACCCACACCGCGTCCTGCTTGTCCATCCCTTAGGCTATCAGGCCTCTGCGGCCCAGGCCGATATTGCCAGAAAAGCCAACCTGATGCCGCCATTAGGTTTAGCCAGCATTGCCGCTTACCTTGAAGAGCGTGGTAAAAAGGCCGATATTCTTGATTGTTTCGCCTCTCCGCTGACGGCCGAACGCCACTTAAAAACCTACCTTCAAATGATCCGGCCGGCCTGGATCGGTTTCAGCTGCACCACCTCCAGCTTTCTTGACGGGGTTCGGCTGGCATCCTTAGCCAAAGAGATCCAGCCCGGCATCCGCACCTTTTGCGGCGGACCCCACGTTTCGGCCTTACGCGAAAAACTGTTAGCCGACTATCCGGCTTTTGACTATCTGGTTGTTGGTGAAGGTGAAGAGACTGTTTTTCAACTTATGGAGGAACCCGAAAACGCCCGGAACATCCCCGGTCTGGTTTTCTGGAACGCTGCCGGAGAAGCCGAATTTTCCGGTTTTCGCGAACCCGGCATTGAACTTGACTCACTCCCGTTCCCGGCTTATGAAAAACTTACAGGTTTCCCGAAAACCTACCGGCTCCCGATCTTCAACTATCCCAAAGCCCCCAACACAAGCTGTATTTCGAGCCGTGGTTGCCCCTACACCTGCAGTTATTGTGACCGCTCGGTTTTTCGCCGGACTTTCCGCTACAATTCGGCCACCTATCTCTACCGTCATCTCGAATACCTGAAAACCCGTTTCGGCATCCGCCACGTCAACTTCTATGACGATCAATTTACGTTCAACCGGGAACGCGTGGAAGAGCTCTGCCAAATGCTGATCTCAACTCCTCTGGAGATGACGTTCAACTGTGCGGTTCGGGCCGAGCATGTCGATGGTGAAATTTTAGAGAAGATGAAAAAGGCGGGCTGCTGGATGATCAGCTTAGGTATAGAGAGCGGTGATGCCGAACTTTTAAGCCGTCATAGACAGAAGGTCGATCTCGATTTTATGGCAGAACAGGTTAATTTAATCAAAAAGACCGGCATCAGAGTCAAGGGACTTTTCATGGTCGGCCTACCGGGAGAGACCACAAGCAGCCTTAAACGCTCCATCACCTACTTGAAATCTCTGCCGATTGATGAACTCAACGTCGCCAAATTCACCCCGTTTCCGGGCTCACCCCTCTACGAAAAGATCCACGATTTCGGCAGTTTTACGGAAAACTGGGAGAGTATGGACTGCATGAGCTTTCAGTTCATCCCCCAGGGTATGACCAGTGCAAAAATGGAAGAACTTTTCCTTGAATTTTACAAAACCCACTTCAAACAGCCGCGCATCCTGCTCAACTATGTCGCCATGCTCAAACATTCACCCGACTCCTGGCTGCGTTTCGCCGCAAACTTAGGCTCTTTCTTGTATTTCGCCCGGCATAGTGAAAAACGTATAATTAAATGATCAATAAAAACACGATTCCAAACCATTCGCAACCTCTAAAAACTGCAGTAATCATCCCCCTCTACAACCATGCCACGACCCTGGGGAAAGTGGTCACCGACGTTGAGTGTTTTGCAAAGCTGATAATTGTGGTTAACGACGGCAGCACCGACGAAGCTGTTGCAGAGTGTCAAAAACTCAACCAATCTGTGCATATAATCCGCCACCCCAGCAATCAAGGCAAGGGGGCGGCGATCTTGAGCGGGGCGGCAAAGGCGCGACAATTGGGGGCCAGCCATATAATCACAATTGATGCCGACGGTCAGCACTATGGTGCTGAGATTCCCGATTTCATGGCAGCAATCAGTAATAACCCCGAAGCCATAATTGTCGGCTGCCGTAAATTCGACGAGACCTATGTACCCGGCAGTTCGCGGTTCGGTCGCAGTTTTTCCAACTTCTGGTTTCGGGTTCAGACCGGACGCAAAATCGGCGACAGCCAGAGTGGTTTTCGGGCTTACCCTTTAACTGTTATTGAGGCTTTTAAATGGCGCGAAAAACGGTACGCCTTTGAAAATGAAATTATTGTGCGGGCCGCCTGGTCCGGCATCAGGCTAGAAGAGATCACGATCCGGGTTCACTACCCGACCCGCCACGAACACATTTCCCATTTTCACAGGCTCTGGGATAACCTACGCTTAAGTTTATTAAACACCCGGTTGACAATCCGTTCAATGCTGCCCTGGCCTCACAATCAACTTGCTGGCGAGGGCCAGCCCCCGGCGGTACCGGTCTCGATTCTGCATCCCCTGCGCAGTCTCCGACTTCTGCTTAACGAGAATGCTTCTCCCGGCCGCCTGGCGGTTGCGGTCGGCCTTGGCGTTCTGGTTGGCGCCTTGCCGTTACTGGGCCTGCGAGCTATGATTATTCTGATGATTACTGGCTATTTCCGCCTCAACAAGGTTGTCGCCCTGGCGGCCGGCAATATCTGCACACCACCCTTTGTCCCGGCTCTATGTATTGAAGCTGGATATTTTCTGCGGCATGGTGCATTTTTGACTGAGATTTCATTTAAAACGTTGGGTTATCAAGCTCTGGAAAGATTCTGGGAATGGGGCCTGGGAGCACTACTGGTGGGCCCGCTGCTGGCCTTAATCTTGGGCTTTGCAACTTATCTTATAGCTTTAAATTTAAAGACCAAACGCCCTGCAGTTGAGTGTAAAAGTGTCGACTGAAAGCACAGGCGAGAGGCCCAAAACCTGGAGTAGTCGCAGCGTTGGCGCTCCCTGGCAGCATCACTTCTTTTATCTTTTGATCAGGCTTGGCGGCCGCCATATAGCCTACCCTTTTCTCTATCCGATAGTGCTCTACTATCTGCTTTTCCGGCCCGACCAGCGCCGCAAAAGCCGCTATTACCTGGATCGCCGTTTCCCCGACCATAAAGGATTTGCCGCTTTCAGAGACAGTTTCAAGATGATCATGAGTTTAAGCCGCTCACTGGTCGACCGCGCCCTGGTCGGCATCTGCGGCCCTAATATCCTGCGCACGCAGTTTCCTGAAAGCCAACAACTGGCAAATCTGGCGGCCGCCGGTGATGGTCTCATAATCCTGACCACCCATATCGGCTGCTGGCAGGCGGCAATGGTCTATCTGACTAAACTTAAAGGCCCGGTTAATATGCTGATCCAGCAGGATGCGGGTGATATCGACCGCCACTACTTTGAACACTCGGAACAGGAAAACCCTTTTCAAATTATCGATCCCACCGGATTTCTGGGCGGCACCCTGGAAATAACTGCGGCCCTCAACCGGGGTGAAACTGTCTGCATTATGGGTGACCGCCACCAGGGTGCCGAAGAAAACTGCCTGGCCCTCAATTTCCTGGGCGGCCCGGTTCATTTTCCGGTCGCCGCTTGGAAAATTGCGGCGCTCACCGGCGCCCCCATGGCCGTCTTATTTCCCTTAAAAACCGGCCCCGAAAGCTACAAGATCGAACTCGCTGAAGTTATCAATATACCCAGACAGGATGCGCGTCCCTTAAACCGTCTGCGCCCCTACATGAGTCGTTATGTCAACTCTCTGGAAGATATCTGCACTAAAGAACCGTACCAGTTTTTCAATTTTTATGATATGTGGAAAGCACAACCGAAACCATGATCTAAGAGAGGTAATTAAGTATGCTTGAAGATAAGCTGCAGGAGCAGTTGAAAAAAATAATCATTGAAGAGTTGAACCTGGAAGATATCGAAGCCGCTGAGATTGGTGATAATGACCCCCTCTTCGGCGATGAGGGTTTAGGCCTTGATTCTCTTGACGCCGTAGAGCTGGTGGTTCTCATCCAGAAACATTTCACGGTCGAAATTAAAGATATGGAAGAGGGGCGGGAAGCCCTGGCGTCGATCAACTCCCTGGCTGAATTTATAAAGAGCCGACAAACAGTAGGCAGTGGGCAGTAGGCAGTGGGATGGCACTATTTTGCTGCAGGAGTTGCAAATTAAGTCTGGGCCGAAAACAGCTTAGCAAGGAAATAATAAGATGAAAAAGATAACCGTAACCACTAAGCCTTTTCCCGATCAGCGACCCGGCACTTCAGGCTTGAGAAAAAAAGTGGCGGTCTTTCAAAAGCCCCACTATCTGGAAAATTTTGTCCAGGCGACCTTTGCGGCCCTGGGAGGCGTCGCGGGCAAACAACTGGCTCTGGGCGGTGACGGCCGTTTCTATAACCGCCAAGCCCTGCAGACCATTGTGCGCCTGGCCTTAGGCAATGGTGTGAAAAAGCTGCTCATTGGCAGAGGCGGCATTCTCTCAACCCCGGCGGCGTCATGTGTTATCCGTAAATATGGTCTCGACGGTGGCTTTATTCTCTCGGCCAGCCATAATCCCGGAGGACCTGACGGTGATTTTGGGATCAAATTCAACACCGCTAACGGCGGCCCGGCTCCGGAGAAGATCACCGAAACGATCTATCAAAAAAGCTTGAAGATTGACCACTACCTGACGGTGACCAGCCCGGATATCGACCTCGACACCTTAAGCTGTTTCGAGCTGGGGAAAATGACTGTTGAAATCATCGATCCGGTCGCCGATTATGCCGATCTGATGATGGAACTTTTTGACTTTCCCGCGATCTCCGCACTCTTTAAGAGTCCCGATTTTAATTTTCTTTTTGACGGCATGCACGCAGTCACCGGCCCTTACGCCAAGGAGATCTTCTGCCAGCACCTGGGCGCCACCGAAAAAAGCCTTCTCAACTGCACCGTCAAGCCCGATTTCGGCGGCGGCCACCCCGATCCCAACCTAAAATACGCCAAAGAGCTGGTTAAAGCCATGTTCGGCAAAAATGCACCCGCCTTGGGCGCAGCCTCCGATGGTGACGGCGATCGCAATATGATTTTAGGCAGCAACTTTTTCGTCACCCCGAGTGACAGCGTTGCCATAATCGCGGCTAACGCTCATCTTATCAAAGGTTACAAAAAAGGTGTCAAAGGGCTGGCCCGTTCAATGCCGACGAGCTGCGCTCTGGATGCGGTTGCTGTAAAGCTTGGGGTTGAATGTTTCGAGACCCCAACCGGCTGGAAATTTTTTGGCAACCTGCTTGACGCCGGGCGCTTGACAATCTGCGGCGAAGAGAGCTTCGGCACCGGCTCCGACCATATCCGCGAAAAAGATGGCCTCTGGGCGGTTCTTTTCTGGCTCAACCTGCTCGCCATAAAGAAGATCAGCGTCGCTGATATCGTCCAGGAACACTGGCAAAATTTCGGTCGCAACTACTACTCCCGCCACGATTATGAAGAAATTGAAAGTGCAGCTGCGCACCAACTGGTAGATGATTTGAGAAATAGGTTTACCGAGCTTTGCGGAAGTCACTTTGGGACTCTAGAGATCTCTAAAGCCGATGATTTTTCCTATCTCGATCCGATCGACGGCAGCCTCTCTCAACGGCAAGGTATCAGGCTCCTTTTTAAAGACAGATCACGAATTATTCTGCGCCTTTCAGGAACCGGCACCAGTGGTGCGACTTTACGCCTCTATTTTGAAAAAGTTGAGAAAGATCCGGCTAGGATGAATCTCGAAACCCAGACAGCCTTGACCGAATTAATCAAACTTGCGGAAGAACTTTTTGCCGTCAAAAAAATTACCGGCAGAAGCGAACCTACGGTTATCACCTGACCTTTTACCCCCTAGCCAAGGAAAAGTTAAACATGCCCTCCCAACCCCTGAATCACCACAACCTGACCGACACCCGCGCCGCCGGCATTCTTCTCCACTTAAGTTCCCTGCCCAGCCGCTGGGGAATTGGTGATCTCGGCCCCGAAGCGGAAAAGTTCTTAGACTTTCTCAAAGAGTCAGGACAGCGCTACTGGCAGTTTCTACCCTTAAGCCCAACTTTGCCAATTTACGGCCACTCCCCCTACATGAGCAACTCGGCTTTTGCTGGCAACCCCCTGCTGATCAGTCCCAACTATCTTTTAGAAGAGGGCTGGATTGAACCGGAAGATCTTGCTGAAGGTCCGGAATTCTATCAATATCTGGTACTTTTTCAAGAGGTAGAAAATTTCAAGGAGAGCCTGTTCGAAAAAGCCTTCACCAACTTTAAAAAAAGTAAGCTTCAGGCGCAAGCGTTTACTAAGTTCTGCGAGGACTCTATCTGGCTTAAAGATTATGCACTCTTTGTCGCTTTAGGAGGAAAGTTTGCGGAACTGGCCTGGCATGATTGGCCGGCAGAGATCGCCCGCCGCAACCCGCTAGCTTTAGAAAACGCGGAAAAAGAGCTGGCTGATAAAGTTTTATACCATAAATTTATCCAATATATATTTGCTCAACAATGGCTGCATTTTAAGAAAAAAGCCCACGAACGACAGATCAGGTTAATTGGCGATATGCCCATCTATGTCGCTTTAAACAGCGCCGATGTCTGGGCCCATCAAGAGTGCTTTCAACTCAACCCCGAAACCCTGAAACCGGAATATGTAGCCGGGGTTCCACCTGACTATTTCAGCCCGACCGGACAGGCCTGGGGCAACCCTCTCTATCGCTGGCAAGCAGACACAGATCCGGATGCAGAGCTGAATCAGTGCGTCACAAACTGGTGGCAGAGACGTTTACAACGCCTGGCAGAACTTGTGGATGTTGTCAGGATTGACCATTTCCGCGCCTTTGAAGCCTATTGGCAAATTCCGGCGGGAGCAAAAACGGCAGAGACAGGAGAGTGGATAAAAGGACCGGGAGAAACTTTTTTCACCCACATGGCAGACGCCACCCGGGATTTAACAATTATAGCTGAAGATCTTGGCACGATTACCCCTCCGGTTGAAAAATTAAGAGACCATCTTGGCTTTGCCGGGATGAAGGTGCTTCAATTCGCTTTTGATGGAACCCCCGACAATCCCTACCTGCCCTGGAATTTCACCTCTCCCAACTGCGTTGTCTACACTGGCACGCACGATAACAACACTACCCTGGGCTGGTACTTTGATGAACAAGTAGACTCCAAATGTAAAGAACGGGCCCGCCGCGCGACCAACAGCGACGGCAGTGCTATCCATCTTGATTTCATAAAATTAGCTTACGCTTCAATCGCCGCCCTGGCGATCACCCCTTTGCAGGATGCTCTCGGCTTCGGCAGCGATTGCCGCATGAACTGGCCCGGTTCCAACCAAAGAAACTGGGCCTGGCGCTGCGCCCCGCATTTTATCACCAAAGAAATTTCAGAAATGCTTTACCGTGAAGCCGTTTTCTTCAACCGCGTCCCTACTTTGCTGCTTTGATTTTATTATGACGGAAAAACTGAAGTGCCCTCTTATCAGGCCTGACCCCTGCCCCTGCTCTTCATGGCTCCATAAAACAAAAAACCCGCAAGCAGCTAATTAGCACTTGCGGGTTTTGGCTTTTCTAAAAGGCGATGGCCAGGTTTAGCGCGACCATCATGGGCAGTAAATTTTAAATCAATTTACATCATGCCGCCCATACCACCCATGCCGCCCATGCCGCCAGGCATGCCGCCACCAGGCATACCGCCGCCAGCGTCACCGCTTTCAGGCTTTTCAGCAATTATAGCTTCGGTGGTGATCATCAGACCAGAGATGCTGGCCGCATTCTGCAGAGCAGTGCGGGCAACCTTGGTCGGATCGATAATCCCGGCTTCAATCAAATCGGTGTACTCGCCGGTTGCCGCGTTAAAACCAAAGGAACCCTTCTCAGCTTTGAGACGGGCAACTATAACCGAACCTTCCTGTCCGGCATTGTTAACGATCTGACGCAGAGGCTCTTCGATAGCCCGACGGAGAATATTGACACCCATCTTCTCGTCATGAGTCAAGTCAGTCAAATCATCCAGACTGGAACTCGAACGTAACAAGGCAACGCCACCCCCAGGAACAATACCTTCCTCGACGGCTGCCCGGGTCGCATTAAGAGCATCCTCGACCCGATCTTTTTTCTCTTTCATCTCGGTCTCGGTAGCAGCTCCAACATTAATGACGGCTACGCCACCAATCAACTTGGCGAGACGCTCTTGAAGTTTTTCACGATCGTACTCAGAAGTGGTCTCTTCAACCTGAGCGCGAAGCTGTTTGACACGGCCCTTAATAAGATCCTGAGAGCCAGCGCCATCAACAATAGTTGTGTTATCTTTGTCGATATGAATCCGTTTAGCCTGGCCAAGATCTTCCAAGGAGGCGGATTCGAGTTTTAAGCCAATCTCTTCGGAGATCACCTGACCACCAGTCAACACGGCAATGTCTTCAAGCATTGCTTTACGACGATCACCAAAACCGGGAGCTTTAACGGCAACACAGTTCAAAGTACCGCGCAATTTGTTGACAACCAGGGTTGCCAGAGCTTCACCGTCGATATCTTCGGCAATCATCAGGAACGGACGGCTCATCTTAGCAATCTGTTCAAGAATCGGCAGGAGATCTTTCATGTTGCTGATCTTTTTGTCGTGGATAAGAATGTAAGGGTTATCCATCTCGGCAATCATCTTCTCGGTATCGGTAACGAAGTAAGGTGAGAGATAACCGCGATCAAACTGCATACCTTCAACGACATCAAGCGTGGTATCCATCGATTTGGCTTCTTCAACGGTGATAACACCCTCTTTACCGACTTTGTCCATCGCTTCGGCAATAATGTTACCGATTGTGGCATCGCCATTGGCGGAGATAATACCAACCTGAGCGATATCCTTATGGGTTGCCGTCGGTTTTGACATGCCAACCAAAGCATCGACCAGTTTTACTACTGCCATGTCGATTCCGCGTTTAAGTTCCATCGGATTGGCGCCGGCAGCGACCATTTTGGAACCTTCACGATAGATAGCCTGAGCCAAAACCGTAGCCGTAGTCGTACCGTCACCGGCAACATCACTGGTTTTGCTGGCAACTTCTTTAACCAACTGGGCGCCAATATTCTCGAACTTGTCTTCAAGCTCGATCTCTTTGGCAACCGAAACACCATCTTTGGTAATCGTCGGAGAACCAAAAGATTTATCGACAATAACGTTACGACCTTTGGGTCCCAAGGTAACTTTAACAGCGTCGGCCAGAATATTGATGCCATTCATGATCGCCTGGCGGGCTTCCTGATCAAATTTAATCTCTTTTGCAGCCATAGTAAATCATCCTCCAAATTTATTTGTCGGGCTCAAATATGAACCCTTTATCGTACGATATTTAACAGTTAAAAATTTTAGCAAGAAGCTCTCTAGCTCAACACCCCAAGAACATCATCTTCACGCATGATGAGATAGTCTTCACCATCCAGCTTTACTTCGGTACCGGCATATTTGCCGAAAAGAATCTTGTCACCGACTTTGACGTCCAGGGGATTAATTTTGCCATCGTCGCCAACTTTACCTTTACCGGCAGCAACAACTTCACCCTGCATAGGTTTCTCTTTAGCAGCATCCGGAATAATGATTCCACCTGCTGTTTTCTCTTCCTCTTCGGTCCGTTTGACAATGATCCGATCCTGCAAAGGTCTGATATTCATTCTTCTTTCTCCTTACAATAGATGTTTTTAAGATTAACAGATGTAAAAAAAGGCTATCAACCTGACTTACGAAATTTTAGCACTCGAACCCCATGAGTGCTAACAAGCGAGAATATACTCACGCCCAGATTAAAAATCAAGGGGCCGGGAAAAAAAATTATGAGAGATAACGTAAGGGCTCCCCCCCCGTGGGAGCCCTTAATACCAGCCCTCGCGAAAATTATAGGTCGAACTGGCAAGGTCATTGAGACGCAGGCGTCGAGGATTGAGAAAGCGGTGGGCAACTGCGGAATCCAAGGCCCAAGTAAGATCAACGATCTTTTGTGAAATTGCAGGATTTCGTACACGCTCAAGAGAGTTCAGAAGGGAGAATGGCACAGCACTGACTAAAGCACTGAGACCGTCGCGTTTGAGCACCGCAAGTTCCTCTTGGCGCCGCGAAAAAAAGCTTTCGTTACGACGTTGCAAGGAAATCGGCACCCGGGTCAAGAGGAGCGGTAGAAAACTGAATACTGTCAAACCTAAAGTGCTGCCCGGCGCTGTCGACAAAGAGTTAATGGTAGTTTCGTCAAGTTCCAGGGTCAGATGAATCAGTGAGAATCCCAGCTCTGCATAAAAATTTATGGCTGACTGATTGGCAGCATGGAGAAAAGGGCCGGTCGCCAATTTAAATGGGACTGAACCTTCGGCCAAACCAGGAAAAAGATCTAACTGCCCCAAACCATTTAGATGAAAGTTACGAAAGCCAACTTGCGCCAGACGTTTAACCATCTCTGCCAAGGGTGCTTCCCGGCCGGGATACTGAAGTGGTGGCAGAGACCATTCGGTTTCGGGGAAGCTCCGAAAAAGCTCCCGTTCACGACCCGCAATCGCGGCCATGAGCTTGCCATTAAGGTCAAGGGCTACGCGCCACCCACGACGCTTGAGAAAGGGCTGGGCTTGAGACCAGTCGGCAAACTTGATCAACCATGAAGATTCTTGTTTAGCAACTCCGGCATTCGCCTTTTTTGCCGTACCAATTTTAGCAACTTGCCGTTTTGCCGATGAAGAACACCGAGCCCGCTGCAAAGCATCAACCTGGCGCTCTTTAATCTGGCCGCCAACCGCCTCTTCGAGCTGCCGACGAAACCAGGCCCCGCCGCGACGGCCATACTTATCACGACTGCCAACCTTGACTAAAAGATCACCCACCTGACATTTAAAAGGGACCGGCAGAGAGACAATCAAGCCCCCACCTTTGGCCGCCCGTTTTTTTTCAACCCGAAAACCATCCTTTAATGTAAAGGAGTTATCACGCCCATCTTTACCCTTAAGCATAATTTTCAAACGATCTCCGGGCGCCAATTCACGGGAGGAGCGCAATAAAATCCGCCACGATTTCCCATCCCGCCCCTCACGACTGACACGGCGAACCTTGCCGACGACAACACCGATAGTCGCGGCCCGCTGGGGCTCAATGATTTCTTTGGGATAGTGGCCCGAGAGATTGGCTGAAGTTGACGGACGCGCATAGGCCTCTTTAAGTTCTTCGGCAAAGACCTTGCGACTTTGCCGAGAGAGATCACCGCTTTTTTTAATCTCATCTAAAGCTCGACGAAAAACGCCAACCACAACCGAGACATATTGCGAGCCCTTCATACGCCCTTCGATCTTACAGGAGGCAACCCCAGACCGAACCAGCTCTGGCAGAAAATCGAGCCCGTTAAAGTCGGCCGGCGAGAAAAAATTACCCTCCTCTCCAGCATGACTGTAAGGGCGCCGGCAGGGCTGGCTGCAACGCCCCCGATTGGCACTTTGACCGCCAAAAAAACTGCTGAACTGACAAAGTCCGGCCACCGAAACACATAAGGCTCCATAGACAAAGAGCTCAAGCTCAAGTGCGCTCTTTGCGGCGACCAGCTTGATCTCAGCCAAAGAGAGTTCACGCCCCAGGACAACCCGCTTACAACCTTGAACTGCCAAGCGGTTGACACCGGCCGCATTGTGAATCGCCAACTGGGTTGAGAGATGAACGGAGAGTTCGGGAAAATCGCTGCGTAAAATATTGACCAGGCCAAAATCCTGGACAATGACCGCATCGACCCCGATGCGGGAGAGTTCATTTAAGGTTTGATAGATCTCATCAAGTTCATCGTTGCGAATAAGCGTATTTAAAGCGACATAGAGTTTAACCCCGCGCGAATGCGCGTAGAGGATCATCAGTTCCAGATCAGCAAAAGTAAAATTTTCGGCCCGGGCCCGGGCCGAAAATTTCTTGAGCCCCAGATAGACAGCATCAGCTCCGGCATCAATAGCTGCCATAAAGGTTTCAAAATTTCCGACCGGGGCCAGAAGTTCGGGCAGTTTCTTGGGCAACTTAATGGAAGAAGAAACTACAGTAGGAATTACGGAATCATTCATAGTAGTTGGATACGGCCCGGTTCACTGTCAATAAATTCTCCCACCGGCCAGCAGCCAATTCCTCCCGTATTAAAACTACGGACCACCGATTCAGCCCCGGCCGGATCGACAGCCAGCAAAAGACCACCTGAAGTCTGCGGATCAAAAAGAAGATCACGGAGCAAAGGATCAACCAGCTCTTCACCCAAAAGACGAAAGCCGAAATAATCGCGATTGCGATGCCCCCCTTCTGGAAACATCCCCATACCACATAACTCCTCGGCCCGGTCAAGCAATGGAACATGGCCCAATTCAACCCGCACCCCGACCCGATCATCGGCAATCATCTCAGCCAGATGACCGAAAAACCCGAAGCCGGTAACATCAGTACAGGCCCGCACCCACTGCCGCCACAAATCACCCTCACTCTCAGGCGGCAGAACATTGAGCCGTAACATCCACTCTAGAGCTTGATAAATCTCTGCTTCCTTGACAAAATCGGCTTTCAAGGCTGTCGCTAAAACCCCATTACCTAAAGGCTTTGTCAAAATCAGAATATCACCGGCCAAAGCTCCCTGATTGCGCCAGATCTTGTCCGGATGAACCTCACCGGTAACCGAGAGACCATACTTTATCTCAGGGTCATCGACACTGTGTCCACCCGCCAGAACGGCTCCGGCTTCAGCTATTTTAGCGAGTCCACCGGCCAGAATCTGGCGCAAAATATCAGGCCCCAGACACTTAATCGGAAAGGCCACCAGATTCATGGCCGTCAAAGGCTGCCCGCCCATGGCGTAAACATCACTGAAAGCATTAGCCGCCGCAATCTGCCCAAACTGATAGGGATCATCGACCATCGGCGGAAAAAAATCGACCGTCTGCACCAGAGCCCGCTCATCATCAAGCCTGAATACCCCAGCATCATCGGCTCCTTCAAGACCAACCAGAAGACGTTCATCAACCGGCAGCTCCAGGCCCTGCAACACATCCGCCAGATCCGACGGACCAATTTTCGCAGCTCAGCCAGATGCGGCCGAGAGGGTCGAGAGCCTGATCCTGCCATCTTTTAAATTTTCGTTAATCATAAAGATATCACTATTATATACAGATTATTAACCCTACAAAATCAGAAGCAAAACAATTAATTCACTTCTGCAAAACCGTCTTTCAACCTCAGGAAAACCCAGTGACATACAATCGCTTCAAGACAGGAATAGCTTTTGCGGGAACATTTGCGGCAGGAGCGACAGGAAAGAAGGTGACGGACAAAACCAAAATGGGGTCTCGAAGGAATTGGGGTCCTGATCAGTCGGAAAAGATATAAGCCAGCTCTTCAAGACCTGCTAAAATCCAAATTCAGCCAGCAGATCATCAACCAGATTCTGATCAAGGGGTTGGCCAGGAGTGGTGGCCTTAGCCGCTTTAAGTATCTCCTTTTTCTTCTGCAGTTCTTTTTGGGATTTACCCTTTTCAGGTCCGATCTTTAAGACTACCAACGTCTCCACAAGCCAGTCCCGCATCTGATTTAACTCTTTAATCAGTTTTTCCATCTTCTGTCTTGCCGCATCCTGATATGATTGGGATGCAATTATGTCAAAGATGGCGACTTTCATGGCCTGGATATTTTTGCTGTTCGCAGCTTCATACATTGCATCACATCCGACCAGGGCTGAGTCCATCTTTTCAGTCATCTCCATCAACCTGTCGGCTTTGTCAAGCACCTCTTCCGTGGACTGTTCCATTAAATCGATAACGCTTTTGGCGTCACTGACAGCCGTAGGTGCAGATTCCCCTGCGCTACTTAACGGGGCCTCCACAGTCTTCATATTGACCACCATTTGGTTGATCTGCTGCGCCAAGGTTGCTAATACCCCTTCGGCATCGAACTCTACGGTATCCTGGTCAAATTCGCCACGCAACAGTCCGTCAGTCACCTCAATAAGAGATGTTATTTTATCGTTTACATTGGACATAACCATAAATAAAATCTTTACATAGAGATAGATGCTTATATTTTATGAAACCCGATTACTGGACATATCATATATTCACAAAATTACCATAGTAAAATTTTACTCTGGATACATTAATAAAGTTGAGTCTATTATTTCGGTGGGTAAAGGAGGTCTTTATCTGTATCGCTCTTCGACTTTATAAAAGGCCTCTTTGGCTGCATACATTGCTCTGTCAGCCTCTTTTGTCAGCATCTCCGGCGGATGAACATCAGAGCCCGCAACCCCAAAACTTACCGTTACAGGAAAGTGTTCATTCTCACCAACATCGATGAAACAGTTGAAAAATATCTCTTTGTTAAGCCTTTCTATAAAGTTCTTTGCATTTTTTTCAGTGGTATTTGGTAGTAATATTACGAATTCATCACCACCCGTCCTGGCAACTATATCCATATCCCGGGCTGTTTTCTGCAACAGTTCGCTTACCGTCAATATAAGTCGGTCACCAGCCTCATGTCCATACAGATCATTAGCCTTTTTAAGTCTATTGACATCGGCCACAACCACAGAAAAGTCCATATTCAGCTTTTGACGTTTCTCCGTCTCTTCAATTATGGCCTGCTCCAGGTAACCACGGTTATAGAGTCTCGTCAAGGGATCTGTATTAGCTTTTTCTTCAAGTTTTCTAGAGAGCAGGCGATTGTCAATATAGGTGCCAAGAGGTTCGGTAAACAGGTCTATAATCTCTTTCTCCTCATGTGTTTTGAACACTCCCTGTAGCAGAAGCAGCCCGGCCAGACTGCAATCCTTTCTCCGAAGTATAATCTGGCTTGCCGTCTGCCAGGGTAAAAGTTCTTCGGCAAGCAACTCCTGATGCAAAGTCTGCATCTTGCGGGAAAGGTAGGCCCGGCTTAACCTCTTAATATCATTATCAGATATGCCTTTACCGTTTGCCAGCCAGAGATTTCCTGAACGTATATCGTTGATCAACAAGAGTGCCGATTCTCCCTGTATAAGGGGCAGGAAAAACTTCCAGAAATATTCAACCACCACACGAATTTCAGTCTCTTGCTGCACGAAGGTGGTAAAATCGGAAAGGTGTTTCAATATATTATTTTTTTCAGTAATCGCTTGCTGGTGATACCTTATCTGTTCTATGAGTTCTATCTGTCGGGTTGTGTCTCTGAACAGGAGCATGCCGCCGGTACCAAGATGAGAGGCGGAGATACTCTCCGTTATATAACGGTTATTAACAATATGAATTTTTTTTACATCGTCAAGCATCTCAAAACCATTTTTTGCCGGACACTCTTCACAGGGTTCGTTATTACCCAGATATTCATAACATTTCCGAGCCAGGCCCTTCGGTTTAAGATTTGATGCCGCCCGGTTATGATCCTTAATAATAAAAGATTCGTTGACAGAGAGCAGCGCTTCCGGCAAATTATCAAGTAGCTCTTTCAGAGTACGTTGTTTTTCAAAAAGTTTTTTATTATACCGTTCCAAAAGTATATTTTTGGCCTGCTTTTCCCTTCTTTGCAGATCTGTACTGCGCAAGAGCATAACTTCACGGGTAACATCCTGAAGGGCGATGAGGTAAAACTGACCCCATTGCACAGTTCGCATCTTGACGAACAGATCATTTCCATCATCTTTTTTTATGGAAATCGATTGCTGCTGCGCAGTAAGGCTGTTTTCATGCAGAAGTATGTTTATCGGAGGATTAATCGAACTGTCACATAAAAAATCCTGTAGGGGAATTTTATGTTCTCCCTCAGGCTCTCGGCCCACAAGTTTACAGGCTGCCCGGTTGACAAAAACAACCCGGGAATCCCTGTCCGTCATAACAATTGCCTCAGGGATTGTCTCTGCGACTTTTGTAAACTGCTCTATCTCTTCTCGATTCTTACCCATCCATCAACCATTAACTTGTTGGCATTATTATTAATCTAGAACTTTATAACCGTTAAACTTTTACCATTAATTTTGTAACTGATGTTTGGCGTCTCCCCCAGTGGGCTTCAAGTGATTAATTTACTTCTTCAAGTAGCTCTTCAATCTCCGCAAAAACCCGGCGCCAACCAATCGCCTCAAGGCAGAGCTGGGTTTTACAGGAACGTTTGCGGCAGGGGCTGCAGTGCAGGGGATGACGCACGATGCGATATGGCGCTCCATAGGGAGCATTTATTTGGGGGTGGGTCGGACCGAAAATCGCGACCACCGGCGTTTGCATAGCGACGGCCAGGTGCATAGGGCCGGTATCACCACCGACATAGAGATCGCAGGCTGCAAAGATGGCGGCGAGATCAAGCAGGGATGAGGTTTTTTTCGCGACCACCACCGGGACCCGCAGGTTTCCGGCAATCAGCTCAACCGTTTCCCGTTCTCCCGGCCCCCAGGTCAAAATAATCCGGGCGTCGATTTTTTCGACAAGGGCATTTATTAAACCAACGTAACCATTCTGGTGCCAACGCTTATAAGCGGTTTTGGGGCTGCTACCAGGGTGCAAAGCGATAATCGGCCCCTCACCTGACAACTCTTTGAGGCCCACTAAAGAAACTTGGGCCCGTTGATGATGAACAGCAGTTACAGGCAAGTCGTAAATTACCGGCCCGGCAAGCGGCACCCCGAGCCTTGCAACTAACTCCAATGCCCGCTCAACGCGATTGAGATCTGAACTTGAAGGTTGTAATTGTTGAGTGTAAAAACGGTGGCAGCCCTCTTTGGCATCCGGGGGTGCAAAACCAACCCGATTTGGCACTCCGCTAAGCCGGGCAAAAAGACCGCTTTTAAAAATCCCGTGAAAATCGACGACCAGATCATACTTGCCCCAACGGAGCTCACCCAGCAGGGTTAAAAGTGAACTTAAGGCGTTGAAGAGACGCTTCGGCGAACGCAACCAGCCGCTAAAAAGACCGCGTTCAAAAATCAGAACCCGATCAAGCGAGATATGGCCTTCGAGGACCGAGGCTACCGCAGGCTCCACGAGCCAGGTAAATCTGGTTTCAGGGCAATGACTACGCCAGGCGTTGACGGCCGGCAGGGTTCTTAAAACATCGCCAATCGCGCTTAAGCGAATGATCAACACATTTTTATAATTTTCAACAGAGTTCAAAAAATCAACTTCCTCGTTGGTTACGAAAATGGCTTAACAGAAAACCGATATATATCATTTTCACAAAAAAAACGGCAAGCTTTAATCGTTTTTTTGGGTTTGCATCCGAAAAGACTCAATTATACTTGACTTAACTTAGGGACAAGCTTTATTCTGCAATCAAAAACCAGACTAATAGACAGAAATGTGGAGACGTAGTTGAGCGATAAAGAGAAAGGTCTGCTGAACCGTTTAAAGGCTTTGTTTCAGGGCGAGCATGAACCGCCACCCAGCGAAGAGGAACTCTTTGAGATTATCAATGCCAGCGGTGAAACCGGGGTTATTGCTGACGACACCCATGAGATGCTGAGCAGCATCATCCAGCTCAAAGAGACCCAGGTTCAAGAAGTCATGGTGCCCCGCACAGAGTTCGCTGCGATTGCGGCCGACTGTAGTATTCATGAAGAACTTGAAACAATCACCAGCAAAGGCTTCTCCCGCTATCCGATTTTCCACGACAACCTCGACCAGGTCATCGGCATTCTCTACGCCAAGGATATCCTCAAACATCTGGAAGAAGACCTAAAGCAGCTCCACCCCCGCGACATCATGCGGCCGGTCTACTTTGTTCCCGAAACCAAAAAGGTGCAGGAGCTGCTCCAGGAGTTCAGGATCAAAGGTATCCATATCGCGGTTGCCGTCGACGAGTATGGCGGCACCTCGGGTCTGGTGACGATCAGCGATCTGGTTGAAGAGATTATCGGTAAAATCTACGAAGAGGACCGCCCGGTTGAAGAGAGTGAAAAACTTATTGAAAAACTTGATGATGGCTCCTATCTGATCAATGGCAAAACCGAGATCGAAGAGATCGAAGAAATTTTCGGCCTTGAGATAGATAACCGGGGCAAATTTGAAAGTGCAGGTGGACTCGCGGTTTTCTTGAGCGGCAGTATCCCGCAAACGGGGGAGAGTTTTGTCTACAAAAACATCTCTCTGACCATTGAGGCGGCCGACAATCGTCGGGTTACGAAAATTCGTTTGCGAGAATTCGCCGAACCGCAAGGGAAAGCTGAAACGCCCCCAAACATTCCCGAAAAACCCACGACATCGGATCAGAGCCGTGACCCTCTGGAAATTGAAAAATCGTGACTCGTTTCGGCCTTTTCCTGGGGGCGGGGCTCACCTCTACGGCCACCCTCTATCTAAGTTTCAACCTTCAGACTTACAGCTGGCTCTGGGCTTTCATCGCCCTTATCCCTATGTTAGCCCTCTCGGAAAGAAGCAGCTCCTGGCGTTCAGCCTGCGGACTCGGCCTTTTAGCCGGTTTTAGTTTTAATTTTATAGAGCTCTTCTGGGTCACCAACTCAATCGCCGGTTTTACGAGCTTGCCGCAAGCTTTAGTAATAATTATTATGGGCTTGCTGGCGCTCTACATGGCGCTCTACATAGCGATTTTTACCGGCCTCTGGTACTATCTCCGAAATTTGCCCGCGCTAACATCAGCTTTTGGGGGAGTTCTCAGTGCTCTGACTGGGGCTGCTGTCTGGATCCTGCTTGAGGATCTGCGCAGCGCTTTTCTCGGCGGCTTTCCATGGCATCCTCTGGGCTTGACCCAGATCGACAACCATCTCTTTAATTGGCTGCTGCCCTGGGGCGGTGTCCGCCTGCTCTCTGGCCTGATCGTTATCGGCAATACAGGACTCTATCTAAGCGGCAATGCTCTTTTAAAAAAGAGGGGTAAAAAAACTGCTCTTTATGCTTTTTTACTCCTCGGCCCGCTCTTGGGTCTGGCTCTTTCAAGCGGTACCGATATTCCCGTACGAACAAAGCCGCAAACCCTTAAACAAACGCCTACAGCTTCCAACCCCGTCAAAATCGTTGTAATCCAACCCAATCTTCCCCAAAAAGAGAAGTGGCTCCCGGAGAACCGGGAGAAGATCATCGAAAAGATGATCTTCATGACCCAACAAGGTTTAAAAAAGCGTCCCGACCTTATCATCTGGCCGGAAGCAGCCCTGCCCCTGCTCTTGGAAAAAGAGAAAGCTCTCTGCGAGCGCCTCCAGGAACTTGTCGAAAAAGGAGAAACCAGCCTGATGCTTGGCGGCCCTCGTTATTTAGCCCCCCCCTCTAAAAATCAGACTACTGCAACGCAAAAAAAACTCTACAACTCAATCTTTCTCTTTTCACCCGATAACCCAAGACAGGTCTACAATAAAATAAAACTTGTCCCATATGGTGAATTTACCCCATTTGCGGAGTTTTTCCCATTCATCAGCAAAATTGTGCCCGGCCTCAGTTACTCTCCCGGAGATAAAATTCACAATTTCACGTTAAAGCAACTTAAAATCGCCCCGTCAGTCTGCTTTGAAGGGGTCTTTCCTGCCTTTACAGCCCATTTTTTTGAGGCTGGCGCTAACATTCTCATCAACCTGACCAACGACGCCTGGTTTGGCGACTCACCCGGCCCGCGCCAACACCTTTTAAATATCCGCCTGCGTGCCTTGGAGAACCACTGCTATATCGTCCGCTGTGCCAATACCGGAATCTCCGCCATCATCAACCCCCAAGGAGAAATTGAACAACAGCTCCCTTTAAACCGGGAAGGCCTGCTCGAAGCTAAGATCACTCCCAGCCGCAGAGCAACTTTCTTTGCCAGCCACCCCCACCTGCCGACGACCGGAGCCGGAATTATCACTCTAATCTCCCTTTTAATAATATTTTTTTGCCAACGACGGCTTAAAACCTTAAAGCCGGGTCTTGACGACACTCATACTTTAGTCTAAGGTGCCGCGCCATGTTACTTATTGAATCCATCGATAGGCCGCCATCAGCAGCGGCCCTTTTCCTCAGACTTTCGGAAAAACCGATTCCAGCCTGGCTTGATGCCAATGTTGACAGCAAAAATCTAGGCCGCTATTCCTTTCTGGCGGCTGACCCTTTCCTAAAAATCACCGCCTGCGGACAACATATCATTGAGGAAAACTGCTTGAATGGGGAGAAAACCGAGCACCAAAGCCCTTTCTTTCCTTTTCTCGACAGGTTGCAAAAACGCTGGCAGAGACCTAAAGAGAGTGGTTTTCTCCCCTTTGAAAGCGGCCTTATCGGTTATCTGGGATATGAACTCGGCCATCAAGTTGAAGATTTCCCCCAGACGACAATCAACGACTTACATATGCCGGACACTTTTTTCGGGGCTTACGATGCCCTGATTGCAATTGACCATTTAACTGACACAACTTGGCTTGTAGCCAGCGGCCTGCCAGAAAAGTCTGGAAGCCCGGGCGCCCGCATCCGGGCCCGCCAACGCATCGAAGAACTCCGAGAGATTGTAATTGCGGCCCGAGAGGATGAAGCAAAATCGATAATCATCGAAGAAATAACTTCTGGAAAAACAGAGCATATCACCTCGGCTGACGGACAGCTCGATGCAAATTTCAGTTACTCATCATATCAGACAGCAATCAAAAAAATCCTCGACTACATCGCCGCTGGTGATATCTATCAGGTCAATCTCTCTCAACGTTTCGCCACCCCTTTCAACGGCAACCATCGAGAGTTCTATCTCCATTTCCGCAACTTAAGCCCGGCCCCATTCGGAGCCTACCTGGAAACCGGCGACCACTGTATCATGAGTAACTCGCCGGAGCGCTACCTACTCATCAAAAACGACTATATTGAAACTCGACCAATCAAAGGTACCCGGCCCCGAGGCACCACAGCAAAAAAAGATAGCGATCTCGGCCAGGAACTGCTCTTAAGCCCCAAAGATCGGGCTGAACATATCATGATTGTCGATCTTGAACGTAATGATCTCGGCAGGGTCGCCGATTACGGCAGCGTCCACGTCCCCGAAATGCAGATTTTAGAAAGCTACGCCAACGTTCACCATATGGTCTCTACCGTTGCCGCCCGCATTCGAACGGGCAAAAGCAGCAGCAACTGTCTTTTCAACTCTTTTCCCGGCGGCTCGATCACCGGAGCTCCTAAACTCCGCTCTATGGAGATCATCGACGAACTCGAACCGACCTGCCGTGGTGTCTATACCGGCTCAATCGGCTATTTCGACTTCTCCGGCGATCTCGACTTCAATATTGCTATTCGCACCGCCATCGCCTGCAACAACCACCTCTATTTCCAGGTCGGCGGCGGCATCGTTGCCGACTCCGATGCCAACGACGAATACCAGGAAACCCGCACCAAAGCCGCTTCCTTCCTTAAAACCCTACAAGAAAAAAGCTGACACTGAGGCAAAATTAAATAGTATCTTTCGGGTTGCCCTATTTCACCCTCTTTTTAACCTATTAAATATTTTTCTAAAATAGATGTTGACTGTAATTCGGCAAATCCGGTATGGATTAGTGGTGCTTACGATCTCAATCTTAAAGTTAGAGTCTGACCGAAAAATTGAGGTTGGCAGAGGGTTATGTAAGTCAACATAACCATAATCTAATGTTAAATGGGGAATATTGAACATGAAGAAGGTTGCTTTCAAAATTATCTTTAAACTTGTTGTCTTATTCATGGTCTTCCTGACTTTACCGCTGCAAGCTCAAATGACGTTTGATAGTTCTGGTAATATCGGTATCGGCACAGAGACACCCAACTACGAACTCGATATCGCCGGCACCACCAATACGACTACCCTGAGCATCAATTCAACAGCGGTAACGGCGACAGCCAGCGAACTTAATTATGTTAAAAATGTGACCGCGTCAATCCAAGATCAACTCGACGGCAAAGCAAACACAGCAAATCCGGTTTTTACCGGCACCGCCACGTTGCCCGGCGACGGGGCCTGGGATAGTGACGGATATGTCGGTATCGGTACGACCTCGCCGACTGAAAAGCTGACTCTTGCAGACGGCAACTTCCTGCAAACTCCCGGCGATCCCACCCTCATCGGCTCGCTTATCGATGATAGCACAACCCTACTGGACGGAGCTAAAGCCATCTGTGTATCCGGCAAATATGCCTATGTTGCGGCATTTGATGATGACGGGATTGAAATTCTTGATATTTCAGATCCGACCAATCCCACCCATGTCGGTTCCTGCCTTGATGATGGCCCCGGTGGCACTATCGCACTGGAAGGCGCCAGTTCGATCTGTATCGCCGGAAAATATGCCTATGTCACGGCATTTTATGATCACGGAGTTGCAATTATTGATATTTCGGATCCCACCGACCCTACTCATGTCGGCTCTATTTTCGACGATAGCACAACCGAACTGTGCGGAGCTATGTCCATCTGTGTAGTCGGAAAATATGCCTATATCGCGGCATATTCTGATGAAGGAGTTGAAATTCTTGATATTTCAGACCCGACCAATCCCACCCACGTCGGTGCGATTACGAATAGTATGTTTCTTGGCCTGGAAGGCGCCTGTTCTATCTGTGTATCCGGAAAATATGCTTATGTCGCAGCCAGTATTGGAAACACGATTACAATTCTCAACATTTCGAACCACAGCAACCCCAGTAAAGTTGGTATGATCCGTGAGAGTACTAATCCAGCAGAAACTGCGCTGGACGGAGCTCGTTCGATCTATGTCTCCGGAAAATATGCTTATGTCGCAGCCAGCCAAGATGATGGGGTTGAAATTCTCGATATTTCAGATCCGACCAATCCGACTCATGTTGGCGCAATTTTAGATGATGATGAAACCAGACTTGATAGTGCATACTCAATCCAGGTACGCGGCAATTATGCCTATATCGCTGCCGCCAGCGGTCACGCTATAGAGATACTAGATATTTCAGATCCAGAAAACCCTGTCCATGTCGGAACGTCTACTACGGGTGCGGGATATCCTGCAGCGGTTTGTGTCTCCGGTAAATACGCTTATGTTGCTTGTTACGGCTCATCCGCAGTCAATATCTTCGATATCTCAGGATTGAATGTTCCTGGCGCCCAGATCGGATCAATTGCCACAAACACTCTTAATGTCTCCGAAAACGCCATAATCGGAGACCATCTGTATGTTCAAGATGGATTAAATGTTGGTCCCGGGGGAATAAAATCGGATGGGCCGGTTTCAATTAAAGATATTTTAACATTAGTTCCACGAACGACAAACCCCACTAGCCCGGTAAGCGGAACGCTCTACTACAACGACACCGATGGAACACTGCATATCTACAATGGCACAGACTGGAATATCTTTTCCCCAGATCCTTGATTCATTAATACAAGAACTAACCGTAATGTGACCCGCAAATCTTGAGATATTCTGCAAATCTCAACCAAAAAAGCCGTTTTGGAAAAGTTAGCTTTTTCCAAAACGGCTTTTTTGGTTTTCAAGTTGTTAAACTTAAGCGTCGTCTATTTTTCCTGCCAATTGGGAGCGCGCTTCTCCATGAAGGCATTGATCCCTTCGGCCGCATCTTCAGTCGTACACAAGCGGGCAAAGGCTTCGTTCATATATTCGAAGGCCTTATAGTAATCCTGATCGGCGGCACCATAGAAGGCAGTCTTGGCAATTTGTAACGCAATTGGGCTCTTTTGCGCCAAACCGGCGGCCCATTTTCGCGTTTCAGCTTCGAGTTCATCATCGGCCACGACCCGGTTGACAAGCCCCATCTCGAGAGCTTTATCAGCCTTAATTAACTGACCGTCGAAAAGTAGCTCCAAAGCTCTTTTCCGGCCGATCGACTTACTTACCGGCACGATCGGACCAATGCAGTTCAAGCCGACATTAATAGCAGTCAAACCATAACGAGCCCCTTGGGCCATTACGGCGAGATCAGCCGCCGCTACCACTCCAGCACCATTGGCCGCGGCCACGCCATGCACCTGAGCAATTATCGGTTTGCTCATGCGACTCATATTGACCAATGGCGTTTCCATAATCTCAATCCACTTTTTATACTCCATCGCCGTCTTACCAAAGAAATCACTAACATCAATACCGGCACAAAAAGCTTTGCCGGAACCTTTAATAATAATTACCCGAACATCATCACGGGCATCAAGCTCCAGCAGAGCCTGATTTAGCTCCCGAGCCAAAGGCAGACTGAAGGTATTTAAGCTTTTGGGACGATTCAAGGTTATTTCACCGACATTCTCAGCAATAATCTCCACCAACACATTTTCATAACTCATAATCTCACCTCTACTGTTCAAATTTAAACAACAACTATACGGGTTAAATATCACCTTTAAAACTTAAGGCTCATAGCACACAATAAACCTTTAAACAATTAGTAGACCTGCCCTACAAGTCAACTGACTGCCTAATAAGTTGCAAAAACTCATCGCCATCCGGAAGCAGCCCATGAAATTCATAGAGGACCCGAGCCCCCTTTGGGGTAATTTCGAGAATAAATGTAACCGGGATATTTTCAACTCTCACCTTATTCCCATAAGGGTCAGCAAAAAGCGGAAAAGGGATGGCGTGGTACCGGGCAAAATTCTCAACCGCAAAGAGATCATCACCATAACCCAAACCGATAATTTTCACCTGGTGAAAAAGCCCCTCTTTACTTATCAAATTATAGAGTTCTTTAAGATCATCAACCTGATTCAGACAGTGCGCGCAGCTCGTTTGAAAAACTTCAGCAACCAAGACTCGAGCCTTGATGTCAGTCAATCTGAAACTCTGAGCCGGTGAAAAAAACCCGAGATAGACCGCCAGCCGATAGTCATCCGGCATTGCCAAGGTAATCGGTCGTACCATCTCTCGACTCTTTTTCGACATTGCACAAGCAGAGATCAGGAACAAACTTGCAAAAAGTAAAAACCAAATAATCAGTCTACGCAAACCACCTCCAGGTTAAAAATAAGCGCAAAAAAAAGAAAAATAAACACCGTTCAACTACACTCCATTGGACTCTTTGTCAACCCTAACTCTTAACCCATCAAGACCAGCCAAATGAACTTTAGAGATATTTACAAAAATCTTTTTTTCGTGTATTTACTATTATATATCAATCCCCGGAAGCACTCCGGAAAAAATCCAAACATACCCTTAATATTCCTCAGGATTTATGTCCATCAACGCTCCCATAACCAAAACACTACCCAATCCCCAGGTCGCAGTCACCGGAATCGGAGCTTTATGCGCCACCGGTCTCGATTTTAAGAGTTCCTTTGCGGCACTTTTTGAGAAGCGTCAGGATCCGGCCGCCCCACGCCGGTTTGACCTGGAACATGCGACCACTTATCCGGTTTTTGAACTGCCACCATCCCCGCTTGATTTTGAAGACAAAAACCAACCATGGTTGCGAACCAGCCGACTGGCCCTGACTGCAGCCCGCGAGGCTTTAGAAGATGCCGATTGGGGTGATGGCCGAGAGTTATCGCAACTGAAAGTTGGAATCTGTATCGGCACGACCGTCGGCGGCAGTATGAACGATGAACAATTTTACCGCGACTTTCGCAATGGGAAAAATCCCGGCCTCAAACCCATTGATCGTTATCTACGCAGCAATCCAGCCGACGTTCTGGCGCAAGTTTTCGACGTCCAAGGCCCGAGACTTACAATCGTTAACGCTTGCTCTTCGGGAAGTGATGCAATCGGCTTAGGGGCTGACTGGATCAGATCAGGACTCTGCGATCTGGTTTTGGCCGGCGGCAGCGATGAGCTTTGCCGGGTCACCTGTAATGGCTTTATCTCTTTGATGATCAGCGACCAGCAACCCTGCCGACCCTTTGACCGGCAGCGCAACGGTCTCAACCTCGGCGAGGGGGCTGCCGTCCTGGTCCTGGAATCGGATAATTTACGAAAACTTAAAAAACCGTCGAGAGCCCATATCTTAAGCTACGGTAGCGCTTGCGACGCCTGGCACTTAACCGCACCTCACCCTGAAGGAAAAGGTCTACGCCGCGCTCTCCAACTGGCATTATCCGCCGCCGACATCAAAGCTCACGATATAGCGTTCATTAACGCTCACGGGACGGCCACAATTAATAACGACCTGAGCGAAGGAAAAGTTATCAAGAGCGTCTTTCCCCAGACCCCTTTTTTTTCAACCAAAGGCCATACCGGCCATACCCTCGGGGCAGCCGGTGCCTTAGAAGCCGCTTTCACTATCGCCATGCTGCAGACCGGGGAAATCCCTGCCAGTGCGGGTTTTTGTGAAGTTGATTCCGAGATCGACCACTCTCCGACAAATTGTCCTTTAAACATAGATGGCCGTCTCGCATTAAGTCAATCACTGGCTTTTGGTGGTAATAATGCAGCCTTGGTCTTTGGCCTCGATGGAGACCTATCATAATTCCGCTAGCGATCCACGGCATCGGCCCAGTCGGAGCTTTCGGGACCTCCATAGATGATTTCCGCACGGCTTTAAAGGGTGCACATAGAGTCGACCCGGAACTGATCGAGATTAAGACCAACCAGGGGCTTCAGCAACTCCCGGTTTTTCGGGCTTCAACCAAACCCCTGAACACGTTCGTTAAAAACCGGGAACTGCGACGCCTCGACCACTTTTCCAGGATGGCCCTGCTCGGAGCCTGCCGGGCCTGTGAAGATGCCGGACAAACTTTGATCGGTGAGCGTACCGGCTTGATTGTAGCCAGTGCCTACGGAGCCAGCGCCACCACTTTCTCATTTCTCGATTCTGTCATAAAAGATGGTGATGCCCTGGCCTCCCCAACCCTGTTCTCAAATTCAGTTCACAACGCCGCCGCAGCCCATATCTCTAAACACCTTAAAATTACCGGCCCCAGCTTGAGCTTAACCCAAGGCCAGCTCTCGGTTCCGATGGCCCTGTTGACTGCGGGCCAGTGGTTGGCAGAAGGCCGGGTCGATACAGTTTTATGCGGGGCTGTGGACGAATATTGTGAAATCCTCGGTTACTGTTGGCAAAACTATCACAACCAAAAAGTGAACTCTGGCTATCAAACCCGAAACCCCGATTCTAAAATGAGAGGGCCCGGAGAAGGAGCTGTTTTTTTCTGCTTGCGGCGGGCTCAAGAGACAAAAAATCCTTACGGCTACCTCGAAAAAATTGAGCTTAACAGCACAGTCTCATCAGCTGCAAAAGATTGTAATAATGCACCGCTTCTTATTAACTTAGGAGGCCTGCAAAAACTGGCTGAACCTCAGATTAAACAACTTAATAGCTGTTTGCAAATTGATCTTTATAAACTCCTCGGCACCCTGCCAATCACCGCCGCATTTGATCTGGCGGCAACCGCCATGATGCTTTGCGAGCACACCCTCTACACTAATAAAGAACCCCAAAACCCACATAAATCAACCTTTTCCGGAGCCCGTATCGGTTGCTGGCAAGCAGAGCCCATAACTTCTCGAAATCCATTGACAGGAAGCTGTTATTGGATTACGAACCACCTAAAACCTTAAGATTGAAACCTGGTAACACTTAATGAAAAAAGAGAAAAACTCATCCATTTTAATTGGCGGTGGAGCCCGCAGTGGTAAAAGCAGTTTTGCCCAGAAGCTGGCGGAAGAGCTCCCGGGCCGGCGAGCCTATCTGGCCACTGCCCAGGCCCTCGACCGGGAGATGGAAAAAAGAATCGCCAAACATCAGGCCGACCGCGGAGCTGACTGGCATGCAACCCTTGAAGAGCCCCTGGAAATTACCACCTGCCTGCAACAAGCCGGCAGTGATTTTGACATCATCCTGGTTGACTGCATAACCCTCTGGCTCTCTAATTTATTGGGCCGCAACGACAGTGATCAACAAATTTTTGCAGAGATTGACAAGCTGGCTGCATCTCTGAACCGGCTCCCGGCAACAGTCATTCTCGTAAGTAATGAGGTTGGACTCGGATTAGTTCCGGAACACCCTTTAGGACGCCGTTTTCGTGATCTGGCGGGACTTGCCAACCAGCGACTAGCCCAAACCTGTAAAGAAGTCTATTTTACGATCTGGGGCCTGCCCCAAAAACTGAAATAAGAGCTCGAACAAAAATCTAAAAAACAAGAGATATTATCGACCTTGACTGCCATCATCACCCAATTTCGCCTCGCCCTCTCTTTTCTAACAACCCTACCCGCGGGCTCTTTCAGTGCTGAGGTCCCCGAAGAGACTCTGGGCCAGACCCAGGCCTGGTTTCCCTTGGTCGGCCTCGGGCTGGGTTTGGTCCTTTTTTTCAGCACCTCTTTTTTACAGTTTTTCCTGGAACCAACAATCTGCGCCGCTCTGGTGCTCTTGCTCCACTTTTTTATAACCGGAGGCTTTCACCTTGACGGCATCGCCGATACGGCCGATGGCCTGATGAGTGGCCAACTTGAAAGAGAAAAGATTTTCTCCATAATGAAAGACAGCTACCTGGGCAGTATGGGGGCAACCGCCTTGACCCTGTTGCTGTTAATCAAATATAGCGCATTGTCTCTAATTATCACTAAAGCCCCTCTGGCTTTAGTACTCTTTCCGGTTCTCGGCCGCTACGCCATTGTGCAACTCACTTTCAGCAGCGTCTACGCCCGCCCAGAAGGAGGCCTCGGGGCAATTTTCACCAACCATTGCGGCCAACGAGAATTGTTTTCAGCGGTTATCATCAGTCTAATTTCGGGACTTCTATTTGCCGGATTTGCCGGTTTTTTGAGCTTTGTTGCCGTGCTTATCTATGTTGTAATCATAAAATATGCGGCTCAGCGCCGACTCGGCGGCGTAACCGGAGATATTTTGGGCTTTGCCTGTGAAAGTGGAGAAGCTCTGGTGCTTATCGTTCTGGCCTCCGCCATTTAGTGCCCCCAAGTACCTTACAGGTAAAACATGAAAGCCAACTACACCACCGTCTTCCTCCTCCGCCATGGCGAAACCGTTAACACTCTCGATGGACCTTTACGCTATAATGGCCATTTTGATGTCGGCATCACCCCTAAAGCGATTGCCCAAATGGCACAACGCGGCCACGAACTCTCGCGCTTTAAAATCAGCACCGTATATGCCAGCGACCTGAGTCGCTGCCGTTTGGGAGGAGAAATTATCTCTGAAAAAATTGGCTGCCCGCTGATCTTAAAAAAAAACCTGCGAGAGATGAAAATGGGGAATTGGGAGGGGCTGACCTTGGCCGAAGTTGAAAAGCGTTTCCCGGATCAAGTCAAAAATAAATTTGCCGATTTCAACAACTACCGGATTCCCGGCAGTGAAACCGTTAAGGAGGTGGAAGCCCGCATCTATCCTGAATTTGATGATATCATTTTACGACATCGCCGGGAGAGTATCGTTATTGTTGCGCATGGCGGGGTTAATCTACTCCTGCTAACCCGAGCTTTAGGACTCCCGAGCTCGGATATTTTTTCTCTAAGCCAGGATTTTGGCTGTATCAACCAATTCCAGCTCGGGGAAGATTTCTGTAAAGTTGTAATGATGAATAGTTCTGGTCTCCACTAGGAGGCTGTCCGAAAATGTCTTTTCTCCCCAGCTCGGCGTTATTTTTTGAAAATAATGCTCGGAAAACTAGGTGTATACCTGTGCTTATTGTCAAAAAATGCCTTGATTTGAGAAAAAAATCCTATTCTCGGACAGCCTCCCAGGAATCTACCAATATGCAAACATTCTTTCGAGGACCAAAAACCAGCCCCAAAAAAGAGTGGCTTTTTATGCTTCTGTTAACCCTCTATTTATCCTTATGTTTATTGACTGCCTGTGCCGGCCCTAAAGCTCGACCCGACCTTGGGCCCGATTGTCAAAAGAGTCCTGCCGGACAAAAGTTAGAGCTCGGATTTTTCCAGCAGGGTATCGCCTCCTGGTATGGACACCCATTTCACGGTTGCCCCACGGCCAGCGGTGAAATTTACGACATGCACGGCCTTACTGCCGCCCACAAGGAGCTTCCACTAGGCAGCAAAGTGCTGGTCACCAACCTTGAAAACAGCCGCCAGATAGAGGTACTGATCAATGACCGTGGTCCCTTTATCAAAAGTCGTATTATCGATCTCTCCTTAAGCGGTGCCCGGCAACTGGCGATGGAAAAAAACGGTACGGCCATGGTACGCCTCGACATTATAGAGCTGCCTGCAAGTATTTCAGACTCTACCGATAAACCTTTTGCGATTCAATTTGGGGCTTTTGAAAAACAGGGGCAAGCCTTATCCCTGGAAAGAAAAATTACTAAAAAAAATCCCAAAGTCTTTATTGAAAAAGTCTCCAACGGCAAAAAAACGCTTTACCGTGTACGCCTCGGATGGTTTAGCAGCCGGGATGCTGCGCACCGCGAAGCGTCTCGATTAGGACATAGAGACGCCCACGTTTTTCGCCGCTAATAAAATCACTAATAATTTAAACAATTGCTTTTCACCGCAAGGATATAATAGAAGATTAAAATGCAAAAACCCACTATAATCAAGGTTCACGAACCAACCCCTAGCAAAAACTTTCTCGATGAGTGCCTCAAGACTCCACCACTATTCACCTGTACAATTGCTTCAACCGAAACCGCATTAATCCCTGGAGTTTCAGCGGCCGGTGCCAGTCCTGAATTGATTCCCTATACCGCGGCAGCGGATGTCGAAGCGATTATTCATGGCCAGGCTCTCTGCCTCGACAAAATCCCGGAAAATCCTGTGGGACCTCCATCCCCTGTAATTATTACAATGGCAGCTCTTAAAAAACTAAAAGCCCCTTTTCTGGTGGTTGATGCCGGCAATGCAATAACCCCAAAAGTCCCGATGCTGGTTGCCGGCCGAACCCCGGGTCTGGCCCTTAATCAACCAGTCGCAGTCGCCGAAGTCTGTGATCTTTTCATGCAGGGAATTATTATAGGCCGGCAGTTGGCCTCAACCAACCACACCCTTATTCTCGGTGAAAGTGTACCCGGAGGCACGACCACTGCCATGGCGGTCATGGAAGCTTTGGGAATTGCCGCAATGGGAAAAATCAGCGGCAGTATGCCGGGTAACAATCAGACCCTAAAACAGGATCTGGTTACCAAGGCCATGGCAAAAAAAGGGCTTAAACGAGGCTCATGCCTTAAACATCCTTTAGAGGCTGTCCGCCTGTTAGGGGATCCTATGCAAGCGGTTCAAGCGGGAATGGCTATGAGTGCCAGCCGCAAAGCCAAGGTCATTCTCGGTGGCGGTACTCAGATGATTGCGGTTGCGGCCCTGATTGGAGCTTTGCTCAATAGTGGCAATTCCTCTTCATATTTCAAACAACCAGCTCTGCAACGCCAGCTCCCTGAAGCCTTTAATGCCCTGCCTGAAAATATTGCCATTGCGACAACGGCCTGGGTATCGGAAGATCCGGCAGCAGATTTACGCAGTTTGATGCAACAACTTCCCGTGGCCATGCCCCTTTATGCCGCAGGCCTTGATTTTTCCATTTCAAAACATCAGAACTTACGTCTTTACGAAGAGGGTTATGTTAAAGAGGGGGTCGGCGCTGGGGCGCTGGCTCTAACTGCAATGCTCTACCACAACCTCGACAATGTCTGTTTTCTCCCCGAAATTGAAAAAGTCTATGAAGATATTTATCTCCAGGAATTTGGAAAGCTTAAATTATAATGCCACAAATTGACAAGCTGCCTCATACGCTTAATAATCTTATTAAAGCACATTTCAAAAAAAGAGAATTGGCAGATATCCAGGTCTCGCCTTTAACCCCTGACGGTTCCGACCGCATCTATTACCGTATAAGCTCTTTTGGCTATGATCCGGTTATAGCAGTCGATGCCAAGGGGACCGGACTGCATAAAAATCACCCCTCAACAATCAGCCAGAATCAAACATTTATCCTCATTCGTGAACATCTTGAAAATCTTGATTTTCCGGTTCCTGAACTTTTTTCCACAGTTCATAACCACGACTATTATCTCCTTCAAGACCTAGGCGACAATTCCCTCTATAATACCATTAAAAAACAGGGGTGGAGCCCAGAGACAATAAAACTATACCAAAGTATACTCGTGTTACTCTTAAATCTGCAAATAGTTGCTAAAGAAAAATTTGACCCATCCTGGTGTTATGCGGGAGGCTATTATAACCGACAACTTATCCATGAACATGAACTCAACTACTTTCTCAAAGCGTTTGTAGTGGGCTATTGTGAAATTAACATAAATCATGACATAACAAGTAAACTTCAGAATCAATTTAATACTATCCTTGATGCCGCCACCGGGGCTCCGGGTGATTTTTTTCTTTACCGGGATTTTCAATCAAAAAATCTTATGCTGAAAGAACAAAAGATCTTCCTCATTGATTTTCAGGGTGCCCGCCTGGGCCCCTACTATTACGATCTTGCAGCCCTGATTAACGACCCTTACATTGACATGCCCTGGCCTTTGCGAGAACAACTGAAGATCTACTATTTCAATAAACTTCAATCACATCTTAACACTGGAGCACCTGAAGTAGAAACCTTTAGCTACTTCTTCTCACTCTTCTCCTTGATTCGCACCCTGCAAACGTTAGGAGCTTTTGGCTACCTCGTAACTCGCAACAAAATGCACTTTAAGGCTTACATAAAACCAGCCTTAAAAAACTTGCATTACTATACAGATATGTTGTCGGAGCATCATAATCTACAGACCCTCAAATCTCTGCTGCAGAAAATTCAACTATAAAACCATAAAAATATAACTCTATATATGCCTGCCCAGACCAAAAAAAAAGCGGCCTCCATGTAAATGAAGTCCGCTTTATATAAAAACATTTATTACTTTTTCTAGCTTATTTTTTTTCCTCTTCCTGCGCTTCCACCTCGGACTCATCTGCTACTTCTGTAACTACTTCAGCCTCATCTGCTACTTCTGTAACTACTTCAGCCTCATCCTGTGCGGTTGCGATCTCTTCTTCGACTCCAGCTTTAACTTGTTCTTCAACCGTTTTTGTCTCAGTCGAATCTACAGTTTCAACCTTTTTCGTAGATTCTGGAAGTTCTTGATCGGTAAAACGTACAAAAGTCATCGGCGCAGAATCAGCAAATCTGATCCTCGATTTAATCAGACGCGTATAACCGCCAGGACGTTCACTAAAACGTGGGGCGATCTCATCAAAAAGTTTTTGTACCAGTTGATGGTTATTCAAAAACTTAAAGGCTTGGCGGCGGGCATGCAGGGTATCTTTCTTACCCAGCGTAACCAGACGATCAACTACCCGGCGCAACTCTTTGGCCCGGGCATCTGTAGTCTCTAAATGTTCATGGATAATCAAGGATGATGCCAAGGACCTGAACATGGCTTTTTGATGGCTTGGGCCCCGACCAAGACGGCGGCCGGATAATCTATGTCGCATAAGCTTTAATCTCCTTCAAGCTCTTAAAACGGTATCGGATATCGCTATTATAACGATGTCAACATCATTCTTCGAAATCGTCACTCATTACTTTCTTAATCATTTCGGCATTTTTAGGATCAAATTCAGGCAGTTTCATACCCAATGAAAGTCCCATTATAGTCAAAATTTCCTTAATTTCAAGCAGTGACTTACGACCAAAATTTTTGGTCGTTAACATTTCTGATTCGGTTTTTTGAACAAGCTCTCCAATAAGATCAATATCAGCATTTTTAAGACAATTTGCTGATCTCACCGAGAGTTCAAGTTCACTAACATTACGATAGAGATTTTCATTGATCATCTCTTTCTCTTCAACTTCAACCTCTTCAACTTCTTCAGGTTCAATATCCTCATCAAAATTGATAAAAACAGACATCTGCTCTTTAACAATCTTAGCGGAATAAGCTAAAGCGTCGACCGGGGCCAGACTGCCATCGGTCCAAATTTCGATAGTCAATTTATCGTAATCAGTCTGTTGACCAACCCGGGCGTTAGTTACTATGTAGTTAACTTTAATGACCGGTGCAAACACACCATCAAGAACAACCGTTCCAATCGGATAGGAGTGTTGATCATTTATCAAACCAGCCGGGATATACCCCTTTCCAGTTTGCGCAGAAAGAGCCATCTTGAGAGTAGCGTCACTCTCTAAAGTTGCAATATGGTGCTCTGGATTCAGAATTTCAACATCCTGATCGACGATTATATCAGCTGCCGTAACAATTCTATTACGACTCCCTTTTGCATCAATGTACAAAGTTTTAGGACTGTCTGTATGCATCTTTAAGGCAACTCCCTTAAGATTCAGAGAGACAATCGTAACATCCTCATGCACACCGGGAATTGCCGAAAACTCATGATTAACTCCATCAATATGATAAGAGGTAATCGCAGCACCTTGCAATGATGAGAGTAAAACACGCCGGAGTGCATTACCCACAGTAATACCAAATCCCCGCTCCATTGGCTCAACTACAAATTTACCATAGGTTGAACTAAGAGCCGCAGTATCTGTTTTTACTTCGGCAGGCTTAATCAATTCACGCCAGTTTTTATATATCAATGACATATGTGACACCAGTTGAGATTAACGAGAATAAAATTCAACAATCAGCTGCTCATTGATAGTCTGAGAGATATCTTCTCGCTTTGGCAAGGCTTTTAAAAACCCACGCCCTTTCTCTTTGTCGACTTCAATGTACTCCGGGAGACTGCGTCTTCCGGCTGCAGCCAGGGCTTCACTGATACGGTTCAGCTTACGGCTCTTTTCACAAACCTCAATGACGTCGTTAACCGAGACTTGGAATGATGGAATATTAACACGCTTCCCATTTACCAGAAAATGGCCATGGGAGACCAGCTGCCGAGCTTCGGCCCGCGTATTTGTGAACCCCATACGAAAAACAGAATTGTCAAGACGACGCTCAACCAGAATCAGCAGGTTTTCACCAGTAACCCCTTTTTGGCGATCTGCCTTGGCAAAATAACTGCGAAATTGTTTTTCAAGAAGTCCATAAATACGACGAACTTTCTGTTTTTCACGCAACTGAGTTCCATATTCAGTAAACTTCATTCTTCTTTGGCCATGCTGGCCCGGCGCATAAGAACGACGGTCAAAGGCACACTTTTCAGTATAACAACGGTCTCCCTTAAGAAACAGTTTAGCCCCTTCACGCCGACACTGGCGACAGACAGATTCTCTGTATCGTGCCAAAATTTCCTCCTTAGACTAAACTCTTCTCCGCTTCGGGGGGCGACACCCGTTATGCGGTATGGGAGTAATATCTCTAATAACGTTTATAGTCATTCCAACACTCTGGATAGCCCTAATGGCAGATTCACGTCCGGATCCTGGACCCTTTACATGAACATCAACGGATCGCATACCATGATCCATAGCTTTCTTTGCAGCATCCTCAGCAGTTTGACGAGCTGCAAAAGGAGTACTTTTTCTTGACCCCTTAAAACCTACGACCCCAGCATTAGACCAAGCAATAACATTACCTTGCGGATCTGTGAAGCTGACTTTTGTATTATTAAAAGTCGCCAGTACATAAGCGATCCCAGCGGGAACATTCTTTTTCACCCGGCTCTTGCCGGACTTTTTTTTCGGATTAGCCATTTTACCTCCCGACAGCTTTAGGAAAATTCCTGCTGCCAGTTATCATTTACTAACTATTTCCTTTTTCTCGATATCGGTCCACGAGCCGGGCCCTTACGAGTCCGAGCATTTGTCTTTGTCCGTTGACCACGAACCGGCAAACCTCGGCGGTGCCGCAATCCACGGTAACAACCAATATCCATAAGTCTTTTTATATTGGTTGTTACTTCACGACGCAAATCACCTTCGATCTTATAGTCAGTATCAATTTTTTCACGAATCAGCGCAAGCTGATCATCACTTAAAGAGTCACTGTCTAAATTGGGATCAATTTCCACCTCAGTTAGCAACTTCTCAGCGGTACTGCGTCCTATACCGTATATATAGGTCAGAGCAATGACAATTCTTTTATTACGGGGTAAATTCACCCCTGCTATTCTGGCCAATGGATTCTCCTCCTAAACTACCGCGTTATTTATCAACCCTGCCGTTGTTTATGTTTTGGGTTTACACAAATAACCCGTACTACACCATGCCGTTTAATCAGTTTGCACTTGTCGCACATTTTTTTAACTGAGGCTCTAACCTTCATCTCTCACTCCACTACTTTTGTCCAGGATTACCCTGCTCAGCGGGTCCGATATATTATCCGGCCGCGACTTAAATCATATGGGGATAATTGAATGGTAACTTTGTCACCGGGAAGTATTTTAATAAAATGCATCCGCATTTTTCCGGATATATGGGCCAACACCCGATGCCCATTCTCCAGATCCACCCGAAACATTGCATTAGGTAGAGTTTCCACGACTGTGCCTTCTACCTCAATGACATCCTCTTTATTCGACATTTATATTTACCACCAAACTCTTCTGCAATTCTTTATGGGACTTATTATCTGTTTTCACTATTATTAAGCCTTTAATGTATCTACAATTGGCTTAAAATCACAGGACCTGCATCCGTTATCGCAATGGTATGTTCAAAATGGGCCGATAGTTTGCGGTCACTGGTGACCGCAGTCCAACCATCATCTAAAACCTGCACCGCATGAGTGCCAACATTTACCATAGGCTCGATGGCCAACACCATTCCAGCTTTTAAAACCAAGCCAGTACCGGCTTTGCCATAGTTGGGAATTTGCGGTGGTTCATGGAGCTCAGTTCCGATTCCATGACCTACAAAATCCCTGACTACACTGTAACCATGATCTTCAACATATTTCTGCACACAATGAGATAAGGTATAGAGTCTCTCCCCGGGATAAGCACACTCTATGGCTTTACCCAAAGAAGTTTCGGTTACCTGCATCAATCTTTGGGCCTCAGTGCTAACCTTCCCAACCGGAACCGTTAATGCAGCATCACCATAATAACCATTAAGGAAAACCCCCACATCAATACTAACGATATCACCCTCTTTCATTTTTCTTTTTTTAGAAGGTATACCATGCACTATTTCATAATTTAATGACGCACAAAGGGTGGCTGGAAAACCTGCATAGCCTTTAAAAGCAGGGCGTGCTCCTTGCTTTATAATCTCATCTTCAGCTATCTTGTCAAGCATTCCGGTACTAACGCCAGGCTTAACATTTCTTTTTACTAACTGCAAAACTTCAGCAACCATTCTATTGGCTGCTTTTAGTTTTTCAATTTCACGTTTTGAGCGTAACGCTATCATCCATTTACAACAGCCATTATAGCCGTATAAATATCATCTGGAGAACCAGTCCCCGGAATGTTGCGTAAAAGGGATTTAGCACTGTAAAAGTCAATTAAAGGGGCGGTTTGATTATGGTAGTTTACAAGCCTGACTTTAATCGCAGCTTCTTTATCATCATCTCTCTGATAGAGATCAGCTCCACAGAGATCACAGACTCCATCAACCTTGGAGGGGTTGAATAGTTTATGAAAGCTGGCTCCACAAGTACACATCCAACGACCAGTCAAACGAGCCAACAGATCTGAATCGGGAACCTCGATGCTGACAACGTGATCAATAGTACGACCGCCCTTTTCAAGCATCTTTGAAAGAGAAGCGGCCTGCTCTACAGTTCTCGGAAAACCGTCAAGAATAAAACCTTTAACACAGTCATCCTCTTTAAGACGATCATCAATAATCCCGATAACCACTGAATCCGGCACTAATTGACCGGCATCCATATATTTTTTGGCTTCAATACCCATCTCAGTGCCATCTTTGACGGCTGCGCGAAGAATGTCACCTGTAGAAATCTGCGGAATCTGCAAAGCATCAATCATCTTTTTCGCTTGCGTTCCCTTACCGGCTCCTGGAGGTCCTAATAAAATCAAATTCATGACATTCTCCTTCATTCTGAAAGTTTATTTATTTATTTATAAACCAAGCAAACTTTTAATTAACGATTACGCCCGCCAGCTTTCTTCATCAGACCTTCATAATTTCTTGACATCAGGTGTGATTGGATCTGTTGAATAGTATCTATACCAACACCAACGACAATCAATAGAGCGGTTCCACCAAAAAAGAAGGGGACGTTGAATTTACCAATTAACAGCATCGGCAAAACACAAACTACTGAGACATAGACCGCGCCCCAAAAGGTCAAACGGGTCAAAATCTTATCAAGATATTCGGCGGTCTTCTTACCGGGCCTGATACCGGGGACATAGCCCCCAAATTTCTTCAGATTATCAGCAACGTCATCTGGCTTAAAGGTTACGGCCGTGTAGAAATAACAGAAGATAAATATCAAAACGACATAAACAACATTGTACGAAATACTGCTGGGAACAAATACCGCCGAAAACTTCTTCATAATCGGCAAGTCAATAAAGTTGGCAATGGTCGCCGGAAACATGATTATCGATGAGGCGAAAATCGGAGGAATAACTCCTGCAGTATTAATTTTCAAGGGAAGATGCGTACTCTGCCCGCCAACCATACGCCTTCCCTGCACACGTTTAGCGTATTGAATTGGTATTCGACGTTGAGCCATCTCGATAAAAACAATAATTGCAATGGTTGCTATCATCAAAATCAAAATAAACATGGCGATAAAAAGACTCATCTCACCTGTTTTAATCAGGCGTATTGAGTTAACAATCGCACCTGGAGTACCAGCAACAATACCGGCAAAAATAATCAATGAAATCCCATTACCAATCCCACGTTCGGTAATCTGCTCGCCGATCCACATAATGAAAGCAGTACCAGTGGTCAAGGTAATTATGGTCAGAATTCTAAAACCCCAGCCCGGAAACATGACAATCATTTCACCAGCTGGTCCCTGCATGCTTTCTAAGCCGACAGCTATCCCAAAGCTTTGGATAACACTCAGCAGGATTGTGCCGTAGCGGGTATAGCGGCTGATTTTACGGCGTCCGGCCTCACCCTCTTTCTTAAGACGTTCAAGCGTAGGGACAACCATCGCCAGCAACTCAATAATAATTGAACTACTGATATAAGGCATAATCCCTAAAGAAAAGACCGATAAGCGACTTAAACCACCACCTGAGAACATGTCAAACATGCCCAGCAGGGTACCTTTAGCCTGCGCAAAGAATGAGGCTAGCGCAATACCGTCAATCCCAGGGGTCGGCACGTGAATACCGATACGATAGATAAAGAGAAAAAAGAAAGTCCAACCGAGACGTTTCTGCAACTCAGGTATATTACCGATATTTTGGACGCCTTTAAGCAAGCTTCGTCTCCTCTTCAATCACGCCGCCAGCCTGTTTAATCTTCTCAACTGCAGTGGCACTACAGGCGTTCACCCGAACCGTCAGTTTTTTATTCAAGAGACCGTTGCCCAAAAGTTTGACTCGGTTTTCACCGGAATTCACTAAACCCTGTTGCTGCAGTGAGACCAGATCAACAACGCTGCCATCTTCAAAACAATTAAGCTGGTGCACATTGACTATCGCAAACTCACGACGAAAGATATTGGTAAATCCGCGTTTGGGGATGCGCCTCTGCAAAGGCATCTGGCCACCTTCAAACCAAGGATGAATTCCACCACCAGAACGAGATTTTTGTCCTTTATGGCCACGTCCGGCGGTTTTTGAATTCCCGGACCCAGGGCCCCTACCAACTCTTTTTCTATTTTTAGCGGCTCCGCTATCAGCCGGCAATAAAGCTAAATCAACCATTTTTTCCTCAAAATTCAGACAGCTATTACATGCGCTTTATTAATGCGGACTAAAGCCCGCAAGTAAGTGTCACTATGAGAACATTTTTTATTTACAATCAAGAAATGTTCCCTCTGCCACTAAATTTTCTCAACATCAAGCATATAAGAAATTTTATTGACCATGCCGACAATCTGCGGTGTTTCGGTCAGGGTCACACTCTGGTGGATCTTGCGTAAACCTAAAGCTTGAACCGTTTTTTTGTGTTTTTCTAAACGGCCATTACAGCTCTTTTTTAACGTAATCTTAAGCGTACTCATCTTATCGCTCCAGTTTTTATTCTTTACAGTATTGAGTTTGAGCTCTGAATAAACAGCATCTCTAACTGCCAAGCACCAGCTGTTTATTGCGATTACGGGAAACCTGTTCAACACTCTGTAACTGCAAGAGGCCATCAACCGTCGCACGAACTGCATTATGTGGGTTATTGGAGCCTATACATTTCGTCAAGATATCCTTAACCCCGGCCGACTCAAGCACGGCCCTGACGGCTCCGCCTGCAATCACGCCAGTACCCGGAGAAGCAGGTCGCAACAAAACTTTACCAGCACCGTAGTTACCTACTACCTGGAAGGGAATTGTATTACCAACCAGCGCAACATTGACCATTTGACGTTTTGCTGCTTCAGTACCTTTGCGTACAGCTTCCGGAACTTCATTGGCTTTACCCAAGCCAAAACCGACCTGACCTTTACCATCACCAACCACAACCAGCGCACTGAAACTAAAACGCCGGCCACCCTTTACAACTTTCGCAACACGGTTGATCTTGACAACCCGTTCGGTTACTTCTTCTTCAAGAAATCTGGGCTTTTCCAAGCCACACCTCCATAATTTCGGTTTTCGATAAAGCCAATTGCTAACTTAAACTAGAATTTCAGACCAGCTTCACGTGCAGCCTGAGCTAAATCTTTGATCCGACCATGATAGATGAATCCATTTCGATCAAAAACCACATCTTGAATATTACTGGCCTGCAGACGTTCCGCAATTAATTTTCCCACCTCTTTTGCGGCGGCACAATTTCCACCATTAGGAAGGGTAAAATCCTTCTCTTTGGTAGATGCCGATGCGAGGGTTTTTTGTTGTACATCATCAATCGCCTGAACATAGATATTTTTTGCAGATCTAAATACCGACAAACGGGGCCTTTCAATCGTACCATTGACAGTATTTCTAATCTTCTTTTTTTTCTTTTCACGTAATATTCTTTTTTTTGCTTTCAGATCCACAACTTCACCTCTTAACTATTCCAAGCTGACTATTTACCAGCTTTACCAGCTTTACGAATAACTAATTCGTCAACATATTTAATGCCCTTACCCTTGTAGGGTTCGACTGGGCGAAATGATCTAATATCGGCCGAGACTGCACCAACCAGCTGTTTATCTATCCCCTGAACGACCACTTTCTCACGATCAACTGAAATATTGATTCCTTCAGGTATCGGGTAGGCAATGGGGTGTGAAAATCCTAAGGCCAGATTCAGGGTTTTGCCACTGACATCAGCCTTATAACCGATCCCCTTAATCTCTAATGCTTTACTGAATCCTTCGGTTACACCAGTAACCATATTGGCAACCAGGGCCCGCATCAAACCATGATAGGAGCGTGAGCGACGATCGTCTGATACCCGGGTAACGTTAACCGTCTGACCCTCAACTTCAACCCCAACCCGATCTACCAGGGTCTGGCTCAGAGTGCCTTTGGGCCCCTTAACTTTAACCACTCCATCGACCACAGCAACATCAACTCCCTGCGGCAATGAAATCTCTTGTTTTCCGATTCGAGACATCTTTAATCTCCAAAACTTAAATGCAGCTTACCAGACAGAGCAGACATATTCGCCGCCAACTTGTAGTTTTACGGCCTGCTCGCCACTGATAACTCCTTTAGAAGTCGAAAGGATACTGGTTCCCAGTCCATTACGAATTACAGGAATATCATCATGTTTAACATAACGACGCAAACCGCTACGGCTTTCACGACGTAAACCGTTAATAACCCCGCGTCCCTGCTCGTCATATTTAAGAAAGAGGCGCAAAACTCCATGCCCTTCGCTACTCAAAACTTTATAGTTTTTGATATAGCCCTCTTCTTTAAGAATCTCGGCCAGACTTTGGTTAATCTTAGTCAAGACAATGTCTACTTTCTCAAGTTTAACCATATTCGCATTACGAATCCTGGTCAACATATCAGCGATCAAATCGGTTGCCGACATTCTATCCACCTTTTAAAAAAGATTATTGCTTTTTACTACCAGCTTGATTTAATCACACCTGGTATATCACCCTGTGAAGCGAGGGTCCGAAAACAGATTCGGCACATATCGAATTTGCGATAATACGCTCGCGGACGTCCACATAATGGACAACGATTATATTCTCGAACTGCGAATTTTTTAGGCCGTAAAGCCTTGACAATCATTGACTTTTTTGCCATCTAACAACTCCTTGGCTACCTCTCCTGAAAAAGTTTTTGGTAACCAGTAAAAAATCACTTCCGGAATGGAAAGCCGAATAAACTCAGTAACTCGCGGCCCTCTTCATCATTCTTGGCACTTGTCACCACAGCGATATTCATACCCTTAATTTTGTCAACTTTTTCGAGATCAATTTCAGGAAAAACTAACTGTTCACGAAAACCCAGTGAGTAATTACCACGACCGTCGAACGCTTTTCCTGAAACCCCTTTAAAATCTCGTACCCGAGGCAGAACAACGTTGATCAATCTTTCCAGAAATTCATACATGACTTCACGCCGCAGAGTCACCATACAGCCAATCGGCATACCTTCACGCAATTTGAATTGCGCAATCGATTTACGGGCTTTAGTGATAACTGGTTTGCGACCAGTAATTGCAGCCATTTCAGCTACCGCTGATTCAAGAATTTTGGCATTTTGTACCGCCTCTCCAAGGCCCATGTTGACCACGACCTTTTCCAGACGCGGAATCTCCATGACATTACCATAAGCAAATTTACTGCGCATGGCCGGTACTACTTCTTGCTGATATTTTTCCTTATACAAGCCCATCTAGCTTTACCCTCCGGGATCAACTACTTATCAAAAAGCTCATCGCACTGTTTACAGTAACGAGCATTACTATTATCACTCATTTTCTTAACACCGCTGCGAACCGCTTTATCACACTTATCACAAAAGAGCATGACATTAGAACGGTGCACAGATGCCTCTTTCTCAATGATTCCGCCTTGAGTCTGATCCATACCCGGTTTAGTGTGCCGCTTAACAAGATTGAGTTTTTCGATAACAACTCGATCATTAGCATGGATTACTCTCTTTATTTTACCGCTTTTACCTTTATCTTTTCCGCTGATGACCATAACTTTGTCATCTTTTTTGAGCCGCATCATTGCAACACTCCAAAACCGTTGAATTAACCAATCCCCTACAGTACTTCAGGAGCCAAGGAGACGATTTTCATAAAATTTTTAGCTCTCAGTTCTCGAGCCACAGGTCCAAAGATACGGGTACCTATCGGCTCGTTCTGAGGAGTAATCAAAACTGCAGAATTGCAGTCAAACTTAATATAACTACCGTCGGCGCGACGAACTTCTTTGGCACAACGCACGACTACAGCCTCTAAAACATCACCTTTTTTCACCTTAGCATTGGGTATCGCTTCTTTGACTGAAACCTTAATGATATCACCAACTCTGGCGTAGCGGCGACGGGAGCCACCTAACACCTTGATACATAACATCTTTTTTGCACCGGAGTTATCCGCTGAGTCAAGAATCGTCTCAACCTGAATCATCTTTTATTCTCCCTGTAGTACGTCTGCATTACCAATGAAGAGACGCTGTTACTTGATACCCTTAACCACAATTTTACTCAATCGCCAGTTTTTGTCCTTACTTAAAGGACGGCACTCTGTGATTGCTACCGTATCACCGATTGAGCACTGATTAAGTTCATCGTGGGCTTTATATTTTTTGCTTCTGAGAATATATTTCTTGTAAGTCGGATGCTTAACTTTACTGGAAACCTTGACAACTGCGGTCTTATCCATCTTGTCACTGGTTACGAGTCCAACCATCGTCCGTTTATTTCTCGGGTTGCTATTTTCCATGGTTCATCCTTATTTAGATGCTTTAATCTCTGCGAGACGAGTATGAACTCTAGCGCGATCGCGCTTTACTTTGCCAAGCTTTGCTGTATCCTGAAGTTGACTGATGCTTTTCTGCAGGCGCAGATTGAAAAGATCCTGCGAAAGCTCGCCAACTTTACTCTGCAACTGTTCAGCTGACATCTCTTTTATTTCAATGTTTTTCATTATGCTACCTCTCGGCTCACAGTTCTGGTCTTGATCGGTAATTTATGAGCTGCCAAACGCAATGCTTCTTCTGCAACTTCTCGAGTGACACCTTCCATCTCATAGAGAATCCGCCCAGCCCGGATCACCGCTACCCACTCTTCGGGAGAACCTTTACCTTTACCCATCCTGACTTCAGCTGGTTTTTTGGTCATCGGTTTATCAGAAAACATCCTGATCCAGACTTTGCCGCCACGTTTAATGTGACGGTTAATAGCGATACGGGCAGCTTCAATCTGGCGGTTACTAATAAAACCAGACTCCATCGCTTTAAGTCCGAAATCACCAAAAGCAAGCTCTGACCCCCGGCTCGCAACCCCACGGTTGCGCCCCTTCTGGACCTTTCTATATTTAACCTTTTTTGGCATTAACATGGCAATACCCCTAGCAATTTTAAAAAGAAGGTTTTTTGTAAAACCTTCTCGGTTACTTTATACATATAATTGAGCTTAATCTATATTCAGGATCAACCCAAACAATGCCGTCCTGACTTACTAAATAGCTTTGGCTGCAGCCAACTGTTCCTGTTTGCCGGCAACTATCTCGCCTTTAAAGACCCAGACTTTAACCCCAATAATACCATAAGTAGTCTTGGATTCGGCCACCCCATAATCGATATCGGCGCGCAATGTATGCAGAGGAACCCGGCCATCACGAGTCCATTCGGTACGGGCAATCTCGGCCCCACCCAAACGTCCGGCGACAGAAATTTTTATTCCTTGGACGCCAAGTTTCATTGCCATGCCAACACTGCGTTTAATGGCCCGACGAAATGCCACCCGACGTTCCAACTGTAAACCAACGTTTTCAGCAATAAGTTGAGCATCGGTCTCAGGGCGTTTAACTTCATTAATATTAATGAAGATTTCACCTTTGACTAATTTAGCAAGCTCCTTTTTAAGAGCTTCAATCTCAGAGCCTTTTTTCCCTATTATAATACCAGGACGGGCAGCAAAAATGTTGACCCGAATGCGTTTGGCAGCCCGTTCAATTTCAATTTTTGAGATCCCAGCATGATACATTTTCTTTTTCAGAAACTTTTTCAGCCGCAGATCTTCATGCAAAAATTGCTTATACTCTTTATCTGCATACCAGCAGGAATTCCAAGTTTTGACAATTCCCAAACGCAAGCCAATCGGATTAACTTTTTGTCCCAAGACTCATCTCCTGCACATTTAATGTGCGCAATCAATTTACAAAATTATTTATTATCAATTTAAAAATAAGAGTTTATGAACGCTCATCCTCAAGAACCACAGTTATATGGCTGGTGCGTTTTCGGATCGGAGTAGCCCGACCCATAGCCCGTGGTTGAAAACGTTTCATGGTCGGGCCTTCGTTAACGAAAGCCCGGCTGATGTATAAGGCATCGACATCCATATCACCACGCTGATCAGCATTGGCGACCGCCGACTCAACCAATTTGCGAATAACCGGGGCACATTTTTTATTGGTCACCTGCAATGTATTGATAGCTTTTTCGACTTCCATCCCCTTAATCATATCTATAACCAGACGGGCTTTACGGGGTGCCATCCGGAAATGTCTTAGTTTGGCCTGTACCTGCATGGCTAAACTCCTTCTTTAATATAAACGATTTCGCTATTTACGGACTTTAGACTTTTTATCTGAGGTATGACCGTAGTAGGTTCGGCTTGGAGAAAACTCACCAAGTTTATGCCCAACCATCTCTTCGGTAACAAAAACCGGGATAAATTTCTTGCCATTATGAACCGCCATTGTATATCCAACCATTTCCGGGAATATAGTAGAGCGGCGAGACCAGGTTTTGATAGTTTTATTATTACTGTTAACCAGTTTATCGACTTTATCAAGCAGATGCTGATCAATATAAGGTCCTTTTTTTACTGAACGTGCCACTTGTGGCCTCCTGTTCCATCTTCCGACTTGCAATAATCTCTATAATTCATCATCCTCAAACCCATGGAAATCAGGATTGGGAACTCTATTTCTTAGTACGGCGCTTAAATATATCTTTATCGGTAGATTTATTCTTACGGGTTTTGTGACCTTTAGTCGGAACCCCCCAAGGGGTCACTGGATGGCGACCACCGGATGATTTACCTTCACCACCACCATGAGGATGATCAACCGGGTTCATGGCGACACCGCGGACTTTTGGCCGCAAGCCCAACCAACGGCTGCGCCCGGCTTTACCAATTGAGATATTATCGTGTTCCGGATTACTCAACTGCCCTAAAGTAGCACGACACTGCTGGTGAATATAACGAACCTCACCCGAGGGCATTTTAACCTGCGCCCGTTGTCCATCTTTAGCCATCAATTGAGCGTAGGTTCCAGCACTGCGGACGAGCTGGCCACCTTTACCAATTTTCATCTCAATATTATGGATCAGACTACCTAGTGGCATATTCTTGAGCGGTAAACAGTTTCCCGGTTTAATGTCGACGCTATCTCCAGATTCAACCTGATCGCCAACCTTAATTTCCACAGGAGCAAGGATATAGCGCTTCTCACCATCAGCATATTGCAAAAGGGCGATGCGAGCCGAGCGATTGGGATCGTATTCAATCGTCATAACCGTAGCGATCATGTCCGATTTATCACGCTTAAAGTCAATTATTCTATATTTTCTACGAGTACCACCACCACGATGACGCACCATGATGCTACCGGTATTGTTGCGGCCCGCTTTTTTATTGAGCGGAGCAAGCAAGCTTTTTTCTGGCGTATCCGTCGTAATCTCAGCAAAAGATGATGAAGTCTGGAAACGCCGTCCTGGTGATGTCGGATTATATTTCTTCAGTACCATATTATAAAACCTTTAAGATAATTCTTCAGGGGTTACAGTATACCCAAGGAATTGCCCTTTTCTATACACCTTCAAAGATGTCAATCTTTTGATCCGGCTTAAGTGTCACGATCGCCTTTTTACCGTCAGCTTTTTTCCCTAAAGTTTTACCGACTCTCTTCTTTTTACCTTTAGTTCTGATCGTCTGAACATCGTCGACTTTAACCTTGAAGAGACTTTCAATAGCTTTTGCTATCTCAACTTTATTGCTCATAGGGGCAACTGTAAATGTACATTGGCGGCTCATTTGATAAGCTTCCATAGACTTTTCAGTCAACACCGGATAGCGGATTATATCATAATAAGTGCTTGGTATCATCTCTCCAAAGCCCCCTCAATCTTTTTTAGTGAAGCGTCTGAAAGCATCAGGTAATCATATTTCAGGAGATCGTAAACATTGACCCCATTCTGATTAACCGCTAAGGCACCAGGGAAATTGCGGGCCGAAAGGAGAAGCTCCCGGTTATCTTCAGCCACCAACACAGCTTTATTAACCCCAAAGGTCTTAAACAAAGCGGCTACCTGTTTGGTCTTAACCGCTTCAAGGTTGAAATCCTGGAGGATAAAAAGCTTTCCTTCCTGAAATTTCTGCGATAAAGCCGAGATCAAGGCCTGGCGACGTACTTGTTTAGGCAGGCGATAGCTGTAATCGCGTTGCTGGGGTCCGAAAATCACACCACCACCACGCCAGAGAGGGGAACGGCTGGTTCCTGCCCGAGCCCGACCTGTGCCTTTTTGCCGCCAGGGTTTTGCGCCACCACCCTTAACTCTGGAGCGATTCTTTACAACAGCTGAACCTTGACGACGTTTGGCTAACTGCCAGATAACGACATCGCGAACCAGATGCTCTTTTATCTCTGCGTTGAAAACTGAATCAGCAATCTCAGTTTCCGCAACTTTCTCTTTTTGCAAATTATATACATCAACTTTGGCCATATCATTCTCCGATTATTCCTAAATTTAAAGGAACATCGCTAAGCTTATCTAATCTTTTTTATTGTCACCAGACCATTCTTAGATCCAGGTACGCCACCCTTAACCAATACCAAACCTTGATCAGGCTGTACCTGAACAACCGTCAGATTTTTAACGCTGACCTTTTGGTTACCCATATGACCCGGCATTTTCTTTCCCTTAACAATTCTACCAGGATAGGCTGAGGTACCTACTGAACCCCCAGATCTATGGTTTTTATGGGCCCCATGCGAAGCCGGCTGACCCTTGAAACCGTAACGTTTCATAACTCCGGCAAAACCTTTACCCTTACTGTTTGCAGTAACTGTAACCAAGTTTCCGGGAGCCAGAAGATCAGCTGTAAAAACGTCGCCCATTTTAAAATCATTAGGATCATCTACCTTAACTTCACGCATATGGTAGAAAACACCTTTGCCGGCTTTTTTACAATGCCCGATCTGCGGTTGATTAGCACGCACCATCGGTTTTTCATCAAAACCGAGCTGTACAGCACTATAACCATCCTTTTTATCTGTCTTAACCTGCACGACAGTACAGGGGCCAACCGCCAACACGGTTACCGGCACGAGCTCTCCTAATTCATTATAGAGCTGCGTCATGCCAACTTTTTTAGCCAATATTTCCTGTATTTCAGCCATCATTAAACCTTATATTATCAATCAATCAATCTTGAAGATATTTCCCAAACCCACTGCCTGGTGCCTAGAGTTTAATCTCGACATCAACGCCTGCCGAGAGATCAAGCTTCATCAATGCATCAACAGTCTGCTGGGTCGGCTCAAGGATATCGATCAAACGATTGTGGGTGCGCATCTCAAACTGCTCACGTGACTTTTTATTGACATGCGGAGAGCGCAGGACGCAATATTTATTAATCACTGTAGGCAAGGCAATCGGCCCGGCGATTACAGCCCCGGTTCGTTTTGCTGTATTGACAATCTCACCTACCGACTGATCCAATATCTTATGATCATAGGCTTTAAGTCTAATTCTAATTTTTTGGCTTGCTATACTCATCTTTTTTACTACCTCAAGGGCTTTTGTAGTTTACCCGGGATTTCATCACATTTCAATCATGAGACCCAGCAAAAACCTCTGGCTGTAATGTTTCTATTCAATAATTTCGCTAACAACACCGGCACCTACGGTACGGCCGCCTTCACGAATCGCAAAACGTAACTCTTTTTCCATCGCGATCGGGGTAATCAATTCACCGACAATCGTAATATTATCTCCCGGCATTACCATCTCGACGCCTTCGGGAAGCTCGACGGTTC